>OGXE01001026.1_pt1 | contig 25149 bp, 19 predicted proteins | sample 1576181 | NCBI WGS metagenome assembly OGXE01 (sample SAMEA3541478, study PRJEB24748) | human gut metagenome | biome: human gut; feature: human-associated habitat; material: faeces | place: China | collected 2012 | reverse complement strand
ATAGAGTGGAAAATCTGACATTTCCGCTCTATCGCCCCTCATTTCTATTTTATCTCGTTTGTACCCCTTGTACACCGATGTTTTGCACAGTATATAGACAACAGGTACGTTTGTATTAAGGGGAGCCGAGCAGCAGATGCGCCAAGACCTTATGAATAAGTGAGCGGATAGAGTCTGGCTGTGAGTAGAGTGGTAATCTATGAGCGATGATCTTTAATACAGGATAATGATACTCCCGTATGGAACGCCCTCACAGCATTGTACGGTATCCTCATAGGCATGAGATAAGGTGAAATTCCTGTGGAGCTGTACCAACAGCCGCCTGTTATGTTCTTAAAAAGATTTTAGGAAGATGTTCGCCTTGTAGAAGAGGGAATTATGCTATAATTTAATAAAAGATGATGTAAAAATATTTTAGCAATGAAGGAGAGGAAAATATGTTTGTAACAGAGATTAGAGATTCAAATGATTTACTTGCAGCTATTGGGGACGCGATGGTATATTGCCTTCTATGTTTGCTATTTGCATCATTATATGCTTATATGTTCATGTTTTGCTTTACAACTTCAGGTGTTAAACATCCTTTCTTGTGGATGATTTTTACAAATGAATTTTTTATTATAAAATGTCCGGTTCTTTTATTTTCCGGTATATTCAAGATTTCGCTGGGAGCGGAAAAAGAGGATAAAATTAAAAATGTAATTACGGGGTGTCAAATTACCGGCTTACTGACAATTATTGTTTTCATGGTTATTTATATGCTGTACACAAGAAGCTTGTTTATAGCACAAGGAATTATTATTGGAGTATTATGGTTGATTTCAATTTTAATTGATTGTAGAAGCGAAGTTGAAAAATCGGAACTCGAATCTGGAGAAACAAAAAGTAAGCGAAGAAAGAGAATTATATTTATCACTGTCACGGTATTTATTTTAATGGTACAAATGCATCAATAAATTCTAATCTTACAGATATGAAAAAACGTAGGAAAGGGGAAGTCCTTATCAATGGAGGATTTCCCCTTTCTTATGTTTAGAGAAGATTGAGATAACGGCAAAAAGGAAGGTGAGACACATGGGAAAATTGAATATTTCTCAAAAAGATGCCTATAAGCTCATGCTGAAAGAGTATCCGGACATCATGACGGTTGAGCAGATGTGCGAGGTTCTCGGGATTAGTACGAAAACAGGCTATCGACTTTTGCGGGAAAAGAAAATTTGTTGTTTAAAGGTAGGCAGGGCGTATCGTATTCCAAAGGCACATCTTTTTACATATTTATGTATCGGCGGAGAAGAAACACCTATTTGATGATAAATACGGCTTGGATTTTTTTGAGAAGCAGTGAAGTTCTGTTATAATATAATTCAGGTACAGGTAGGTGTTTCTGCTTTATGGAAAGGAGTATTTACTATGGTAGCAGGACATCTGAGTGAAAAGAAAGGTTACTATTACGCTGTATTGAATTATAAGGATTATACCGGAAAAAGAAAGTCAAAATGGGTATCTACAGGATTGCCTGTAAAAGGAAATAAAAGGCGAGCTGAAAAAATTCTGGCAGATATAAAACGTGATTTTGTTCCCGAAGAGCCAAAGCGGATAGAGGCGAATATGTTATTTTCGGATTACATGGAAAGCTGGCTGAATATTATCAAGGGATCGGTTGCGGTTCCGACATATTCTTCTTATTCGGAAATCGTTAATAAAAACATAATACCTTACTTCCGAGAAAGAAAAATTACACTTCAAGGTTTAACGGCAAAAGATATTCAAGCGTTTTACCTTCATGAGCTGCAACGCGTCAGTGCCTCAACTGTCATTTATTATCATGCCAATATTCATAAAGCACTGAAATATGCTGTAAAGATTGATTTGATTGAGGTAAATCCGGCAGATAAGGTGGAACGCCCGAAAAGGAAGCAGTATGTAGGCAGCTTTTATGATGCGAATGAAATCAATGCACTTTTTGAAGCAGCGAAAGGAACGAAGTTGGAGTTGCCGATTCTTTTTGGTGCTTTCTATGGATTACGTCGCAGTGAGGCGGTTGGTCTGAAATGGGATGCGATTGATTTTGAGGAGAATACCATTGTGATACGGCATACGGTTACGCAATGCAATGTAGATGGTAAAAAAGTTATCGTTGCATCTGATACCACGAAAACAAAATCCAGCAGGAGAACATTGCCGCTTGTCCCTTTTGTGAAGGAAAGACTTCTTGCATTAAAAGAGGAGCAGGAGGAAAATCGTCGTTTATGCGGACGAAGCTATATCAAAGAATATCTGGGATATGTCTGTGTAAATGAAATTGGTGATTTAATCAAACCCGGTTATGTAACGCAGAGTTTTCCGAAATTGCTGAAAGCAAACGGGTTTAGGCATATCCGTTTTCATGATCTCAGGCATAGCTGTGCATCGTTGCTTTTGAAAAACGGTGTTCCTATGAAACAGATTCAAGAGTGGCTTGGTCATAGCGATTTTTCAACCACAGCCAATATTTATGCACATCTGGATTGCAGTTCCAAACTGATTTCGGCTGATGCAATGCTGAATGGTTTGGGAATGGATTCTAAATAAAAAAGCCAGCAGTTGAAAATCAACTACTGACTTATTCCTACGGAGACGGTGGGATTCGAACCCACGGACCCTGACGGATCAAACGATTTCGAGTCGTTCTCCTTCTTCCAACTTTGTGAGAAGTTAGTGGAAGTCAGAAGAATTTAAAGGATGTTAAAAACTGCGAAATATCAATGGTTTCTCCTTGTTTTATTGTAGTGAAAAGCGAAAACTCCGATAATTTCGGGAAAGTTCGAATAGGATGAATTTTTAACAAAATGTTACATTTATGAGAATTTTGGAGAGAATCGGGAGAGAACTGGAGAGAACTGGAGTAGCTTTTTTGCGGAAATACCTACCTGTACCTAATATAAAATAGGGGAGGATTTCTGCATGAAAAAAAGAAGAAAGGCTTATGATGAAATAAGAAAACAATATCCCGAAACAATTTCTAAGGATCAATTTTATCGGATTGCTCACATCAGCAAAGCAACAGCACTTTATCTGCTGCAAAGTGGATTGGTGCCTTGTATTGATTCGGGAAAGAAAACGCGACGGTATACAATTCGGACAGAGGATGTAATCACTTACTTAATGGAACGGGAGATTCATCCGGAGGACTATCGTGCACCGGAGATGTGGTATGCAAAACGATCCGGTCGCACGAAACCTCGTAAAAAGCGTTGTAATAGATTGAAAAAACTGTCAGATACGGAGACAAAGCATTTTCGGACGTATATGGAGGCTAAGCTGGAGGATTATGATGATTTGCTGAAGGTAGCAGATGTAACCGAGGTGATTGGATATAGCAGTGCATCCGTTCATCTCTGGTGTAAAAATAAAAAGCTGCAAGCATTCCGTGTTTCTGGGAAATTCCTTGTCCCTAAAAGTTGTTTTTTGGATTTTATGGTGTCGGAGAGTTGCTTTGACATCAGGTGTAAGACGAATGAACATATTTCTCTGGTTAGGTCTTTTCTTGAGCAGTTTGCAGATGGAATGTGACGGTGAAAAGTTATTATTTATAGTACATAGAATTTAGTTGTTGTGACAATAATCATAACAGTAAAAAATCTATTTCCCAAAATTGAAAAAATATTGTTTTTGGAAAATAGAGACGCTATAATGAAAACAGAGGTGATGAACAGATGAAACTGATTGAAAGAAAGGTATATCTTGACAAAATGATAAATGTTATTGGTACACCTGATATAAAAGTCATTACCGGTGTTCGGCGAAGTGGGAAGTCAAAACTGTTAGAAGCATTTAGGAACTATGTTGAAAAAACTTATAAGGATGCCAATATCATTCATATCAATTATAATCTGACTAAGTTTGAAGATTTTAAGGACTACCATGTGTTGAATGATTATATTGAGAATTCTTACAAAAAAGGTATGGAAAACTTTGTGCTGATTGATGAGGTTCAGATGTGCTCGAATTTTGAACTTGCAATCAACAATATTCATGCGTTGGAACGGTTTGACATCTATATTACTGGCTCTAATGCATTTTTGCTAAGTTCAGATTTGGCTACATTGTTTACAGGCAGAACCTTTGAAATTAAGGTATTTCCCTTTTCTTTTAAAGAGTTTTTGAAATATTACAATTTGTCTGATTATTACACGGCTTTTGACCGTTATTTGAAAGAAGGCGGTATGGCAGGTTCTTATCTGTATAAAGATCAGGAAGCGAAGTACGATTATGTGGCGGATGTAATTGATACACTCATTGTTCGTGACATCAAGCAGAAGTATAAAATTCGCAACCCAATTCTTATGAATCGCATCGTAGATTTCTTGATGGACAACATCTCAAATTTGACATCTGCAAGAAATATTGCTGATTCTTTGACAAACCATAAGGATAAAATTAATCATAGGACAGTTGGTCATTACATTGAGTACCTTTGCAATGCCTTTGCATTTTATAAAATCCGCCGCTATGATATTCAGGGAAAGAAGTACCTTTCTTCCAATGATAAGTATTATTTGAGTGACCACACATTTCGCTATGCAAAGCTGGGGACTAAGAATATGAATCGTGGACGCACTATTGAAAATATTGTAGCTGTAGAACTGCTTCGTAGAGGATATGAGGTGTATGTTGGAGTACTGTATAAGAAGGAAATTGATTTTGTTGCACTAAAACGCAATGAAAAGATTTATATTCAGGTATCTGATGATATTAGTGAAGAAAAAACCTTTGAGAGAGAAGTAAGTCCGTTGTTACAAATCAAGGATGCTTACCCGAAGATGCTGATTGCCAGAACCAGATGCGAAGAATATCAGTATGAAGGTATTCGAATTGTGGATGTGGCGGATTGGCTTGCAGCGGATTAAAACAATATTTCCCAAAATCAAAATGTTATTAAAAATGGGAAATAGTTTTATATGAACATAAGCAGGAGGCAGAAAATGAATTTTGAATTAAGGCATTTTGATACAACACTGCTTCGTTTTTCTGCGACTGAGGACAGCAACACACCGGAAATTAAGATTTTATCATTGGATGAAAATAAAAAATACTTATTACCACTTGATTTAGATTGTTCTGCGGAAGGATTGGCAAAATGGCTGAGGCGTAGAATAATACCTAAAAATCGAGCGTATGCACATAACTTTTTAAGCAAGTGCAGATTGAATATCAATCGTCCGATGAATATCATTAAAGTATCGAAAGGATTATCTTTGAATGACTGTTATTGGGTTGTAGAAGAAGGTTTTGAAGGTACATTTGGCAAGTATAATCTTTATGATAATCGCTTTAGCAGAGTGTTGGCACTGATTGCTTTTACAGGATATGGCAGCAGCATCAGAAGTTCATTGGCATCCTGTCCTGAATTTACAACAAATGGGATGTTGCCGAAGTGTTGGCGTAGAAGCGGGAATGTTATTCGATTATACAAAGGTGGAACCAAAGGAGCCTCAAATACAGGGCGAGAGCCTTATTCTGAGTATTATGCAGCCCAGATTGCAAAGGCTTTAGGGATCAATGCAATCGAGTATAATCTGTCAAAATGGGAAGGCGAGTTATGCTCGACCTGTGCATTGTTTACAAGCAAAGAAAAATCTTTTTTGCCGGTAGGAAGATTAGTAACCTCCGGTGGTATGGAAGCTGTAATGGAGTATTATAAATCGTTAGGCAGTGAGTATGAAAAGGCTTTGTACGATATGTTTGTATTGGATGCGGTTATTTGTAATACAGACAGACATTTCGGCAATTTTGGATTTTTTATAGACAGCAAAACGAATAGAATAATTGCTCCGGCACCGTTATTCGACCATGGAAATTCATTGTTCAATTATGCAGGCGAAGATGATTTTGTATCAGAGGAAACATTGTCAGCTTATGCAGAGACATTGCTGCCCTGTGTATATGATGATTTTATAGGAACGGCAAAGGCGGTGCTTACGCCGGAACATAAAGAGGGACTAAGAAAGCTTTTGAATTTTAGATTCAAACGCCATTCCAGATATAATCTTCCTTCGAAACACTTGACTCTAATCGAAAAGCAGGTGAGAGAAAGAGCAAGAAGGTTACTGGAAAAATAAATATTTGCTTTGAAAAGGAAACAGAAATGATTCTGTTTCTTTTTTTATGCTTATTTTAAGGAGGTTTTTAATGTAGACGATAGCATTGGTAAATCAAAAAGGCGGTGTGGGCAAGAACACAACGGCAGTCAATCTTGGAATAGGCCTTACAAGGTAGGGCAAGAAGGGTTTGCTTGTAGACACTGGCAGTCAATGGAATCTGACGGAAATGCTTGGTTGGCAGCAGATTAAAAGAATATTTCCCAAAATCGAAAAATTATTAAAAATGGGAAATAGAAAAATGTTTTATATGAGATGCGATAAAAAGGAACAGAAATGATTCTGTTTCTTTTTTATGCTTATTTTAAGGAGGTTTTGTAATGCGGACAATAGCATTGGTAAATCAAAAAGGCGGTGTGGGCAAAAGTACAACGGCGGTCAACCTTGGGATAGGTCTTGCAAGGCAGGGTAAAAAAGTTTTGCTTGTAGATGCCGACAGTCAAGGAAATCTGACGGAAATGCTTGGTTGGCAGCAGCCGGATAAGCTGGAATATACCCTTTCAAACCTATTGGAGAAGGTGATCTGTGATGAACCGTTAAATATTGAGGAAGGAATTCTGCATCACGAGGAAGGGGTGGACTTGATACCCTCCAATATTGAACTTTCAGGGATGGAGGTTGTTCTGGTAAACACGATGAGCAGAGAAACGGTGCTACGGACATATCTGAATGAAATCAAGCGGCAGTATGACTACATTCTCATTGACTGCTCGCCTTCCTTGGGGATGATTACGTTGAACGCATTGACGGCGGCAGATAAGGTAATTATTCCTGTGCAGGCACATTTCCTTCCCGTAAAGGGATTGGAGCAGCTTTTGAAAACGGTAAACAAGGTAAAACGTCAGCTAAATCCGAAGCTGCAAATCGGCGGTATTCTGCTGACGATGGTGGAGGGCAGGAGTAATTTCTCAAAGGACATCGGAAGGCTATTGAGAGAAAGCTACGGCAATAAAATCAAGGTTTATGAAACGGAGATACCGAGAGGAATTAAGGCGGCGGAAACCAGTGCGGAAGGCAAGAGCATTTATGCGTTTGACGGCAAAGGGAAAACAGCAAAGGCCTATGAACAGTTTACGAAGGAGGTTTTGGAGAATGAAAAGCAGTGCCAGAAAAATACAGCTCGCCAGTTATGATGATTTATTTAAGAACGATGAGGAAAGACTTGCGGATACGCAAGAGAGAATCCAAATGCTGTCTCCAGAAAAATTGCAGCCGTTTCCGAATCATCCGTTTAAGGTTGTGGATGATGACAAAATGATGGATATGGTGGAAAGCATAAAGGAATACGGTGTGCTTGTGCCGATTATCGTAAGACCTGTGGAAAATGGGAATTATGAAATTGTTTCGGGACACCGCCGACACCACGCCGCTGTTCTGGCAGGACAGGAGGAAGTTCCTGCAATCGTCAGAGAAATGGACGAGGATGCCGCTGTTTTGGTTATGGTGGACAGTAACCTGCAAAGAGAAAGTATATTGCCTTCGGAAAAGGCTTTTGCTTATAAGATGAAGTTGGAGGCGGTAGAGAGAACGCTTGGTAGACCTAATAAGAATAATGTGGGACAAGTTGTCCCTAATTCTTTTGGAAAGCGTACAACAGAAATTATAGGTGAGCAAACTGGTGAAAGTTATAAACAAATTCAACGCTATATCCGCCTTACACATCTCATTCCCGATATTCTGGAAATGGTCGATAACAAAAATATTGCTTTCAATGCGGCTGTTGAGATTTCTTATCTTTCCGAAAAGGAACAGAAACTTTTACATGACAACATGGATGTGAATGAGTGCAGTCCATCCTTGTCGCAGGCGAAAAGGCTAAAGAAATACAGCCAAGAGGGAAAGCTGACGGAGGATGTGATAGATGCCATTATGACCGAGGAGAAGGAAACGGATACAAAGTTGGTTTTGAAGGGGGATACCATCAAGAAATATTTTCCCAAGGAATACACACCGATGCAGATGCAGCAGGTGATCACAAAGCTTTTGGAGAACTGGTACCGGAAACGGATGCAGGAGAAGGAACGGTAAATTGCTGTCATGGAAAAGTTATTTTTGACAAGAGATTCGGTTTTGCTGAAAAATAGGCATTGTATTATTACTTACCGAAGAAATAAATTACCTACCGAAAAAGAAATTTTTCTTTCGGGTAGTAGATATATAAAAAATATAGAGAAAGGGGAATCAGCTGAATTCTATGAAATTTTATCGAATTTCTTTAAAACAAATAGAAAATAGATAGAATTCTATAAAAATAAATAGAATTTTATAGAAAATAACTTAAATTGTGTTTTGGGATTCTATAAAAATCTTATTTTTTCGGAATGTGAATATCAAGAAACTTTAGGAGGTGAACACCAATGGCAAACAAATATCAGCTCATTACCGAGCTGTACCGTACCACGCTGTTATCCGTAACGGAAACGCCGCAGATATGGAAAGCGTTTCTTCGTTCCGCCTGCAACAATTACAAATGCCCCTTTGACGAGCAGGTGCTGATCTATGCACAAAAGCCTGAAGCAACTGCTGTTTTGGAGATGGAAAAGTGGAACACGCTTTTCGGCAGGTGGGTAAACAAGGGAGCAACGGGGATAGCGGTTTTCGAGGAAAGAAACGGCAGGAGCGGTCTGAAATATTATTTTGATGTGGCAGATACACACGAAAGCCGCTATGCCAAGCCTGTTCCTGTATGGCAGATGGAGCAGGGATTTGAAGCTTATGTTACGGAAAGCCTTGAGAACAGTTTCGGGACACTTGCCGAAAAGGAATCCTTTCCGCAGGCGGTGTTATCGGCAGGGAAAAATCTTATGGCGGACAACATTTCGGACTATCTGGTCGAGCTTGTCAATACAACTGCCGATGTTGAAATTGTTGACAGGTTTCCAAAGTTTGTGGAGAACAGCATTTCTTACATGGCTTTGGCTCGTATGGGTTTTCCTGCCGATGAATATATCCCAGACAGTGCCTTTGCGGGCATTGCACGTTTTGACTCTGCCAAGAAAATCAACTGCCTTGGCACAGCCGTAAGCGACATTGCGGAAACAGAGCTGCGAGTGGTAGCCAAAACGGTAGGACAATTTTTTGCAAAGAATCGTGACAGGGCTTATGATGAAAGCAGGACGGAAGAAAAGACAGCAGAAGAAAGGAGCGTTGCACATGGAAGTGACATACAGAACGGAGAGAGGCGTGCGGATTCCCAACCTGACAATACCAGAGCAGGAGGAAATATTCTTAGGCAAATACGCACAACTTCGGAAAGCATTTCTGAAGGAACACAGGAGAGCGGAATACACAACGCTGAAAACAACCTGCCGGCTGACACAGCACTTGGCGGAAACGGAACAGAACGCCAAGAAGATGGCAGAACAGCTCGTAACGAAAATGGCACAGGAGCAGAAAATCAACGAGGAAATGAAAGAAAAGAATCCTCTGGAATGGACGGCGGCAATGAACAATCTGAAACACTCGGCGGAGGAAATCGTCCTTCGGGAGCTGATTTACAAGTAACGGAATTACCGCCGTTTCTCAGTGAACCGCTGATTGAGGCGATTATTTTGGATGACCAAGGCAGAAGGAAAAGCCGACAGGAAATCAATCAATTTTTCAGAAACACCAAGGACACACAGGAAAAAATCGAATACATGAAAAATGCTTATAGCGATACATTTGTGGAGCTGCTGATTGACAAGGAGCGTATCGGCTATCGGAAACAGCCCGACGGACTTTTGATGTGGGAAGGAAGCTATCTTTCCAGAACATCGGAGTCCGTTTTTTCGTGGGGAATTGTAACAGAGTTTTTTGAAGGCTATATGGAAAAAGGCAGACATTCTCTTGCCTTTGGGGCGGAAACCATGCCGAACCAAGCGGAGCAGTTGAATTTGTTTTCTATGCCTTTGGAAACAGAAATCACAAATGCGATTGCGGATGAAGAAAAGCCCATATATCATGCGAAGATACCGCAGGAGGTTATAGATAAGGTTCTTTATACAGGCGAAAGAGAAACTGTACCCTATGCGGTTGCGGCAAGATACAGTAGGGATATCTTAGCGGAGGAAAGGATTGCTTTTCTGAAAACGGTATTTCAAGCGGAATCGGGCTTTGGCATGATCCATGAGAAACAGCAGTATACGGTTTGGTTTACGGAGAACGGCTTGGATATTTCACGAGGAAAACGATTGCGAAGCGGATTTTTAAAAACAAGTCTTTCTTGGGAGGAGATTGATAAAAGGATTGAAACGCTTTTGGAGGAAGGCACCTATCTTTCTCAAACCGAATTGGAGAAGGCAAAAGCATTTGAATTTTCTGATGTTTCACAAAGATTACTCTATCTTTATGGAGATATTGACCAAGAGAATGAGGAAAATCGGAAGTATCTTCCTATCATTAGGGGAATCCGCAATATTTCCGGCGGCTATCCTGTCTGGGAGCAGGAATTGCCGAAGCTGCTTGCCGAAAAATCTTCCGCACAGGCAATTTATGAGGAGTTTCAAACTTTTGCAGAAGCCTATGCGGAAAACAGAGATATTTTGCAGTTTCATTATCATCATGTGGGGGAATTGGAACGGGACTTGGAGCTGCTGACACTGCCGAAAAGAGAATTTACGGCACAGCAGGATTTTCAAAGACAGTGCCAAAAGTTTATTTCCGAGAATGAGGTAGAGAAGGTGCTTTCGGGCGGCTCAAGCATCAGTGGCGGAAAGTTTCGGATATACTCGTATTTTTCCTACTCACACAGCTTGCAGGAAAAAGCCGATTTTCTGAAAAAGGAATATGGTACAGGCGGTGTCGGATATAAAGGGTTTTCGGAAAACCATGATGCCAAGGGCATTGAGATAAAAAAGGCTTATGATGGGATAGCTTATGACCGCCGATTTTTGAAGTGGACGGATGTTGCAAGAATTGTGGAGAGTCTGGTTGCTTTTAACAAATATATGACACCGAAGCAGTTGGAGCAGATTCCGCAGTATGAAAAAGAGGAGATTGCAAAAGGGATTTATCACTTTTTTAGGAGTGGCTCTGATTTACCTGCTATGCCTTTTCGTGCGGAGGAGGATTATTATACCGCAACAGAAAATATTGTTAAGCAGTTATCCGATACAGAAAAGGTAAAAGAAATTTTGCAGACCATGCGAGTGGTTTTGGATGGCACAGATACCGCAGACAGACACTATGAGAGTATGCAAAAAAGCTTTGAAACTCTGCAAATGTATTCCCTTGGGAAGTTTACGCTGTTTAACGGAAAGCACCGAGCGGAAGAAAAAATAATTCCGGAAACGGTTGTTTATGAAGAAGCGAAAATTCCGAACAAAGAAAATTCTGCCGAGGCTGTCATTGAAAATGAGAGCAGGGTTGAAGCAATGGAAACGCTTATCGGGCAAACGGTTGTTGCCGATGGCAGAAGCTTTATTGTTGAGAGTATCCATGGGGACAGAGCATCTTTGCGGGATACCACATTTCAGGAAAGCACAGGTTTTCCGATTTACAGGAATGAGCCGCTTACTTTTGTGAAAGACCATATTGTGATGGAGCAGAAGCCTTTGGCGGAGGTGCCGCAAGCCATCGAGCAGAGGTTTGAAAAGCGGAATTATCATATCACTGATACAGAGCTTGGCACAGGCACACCGACAGAAAAGTATCAAAACAATATTACTGCCATTCGCCTTTTGAAGGAACTGGAAAGCGAAAACCGATTGGCAACTGCCGAGGAGCAAGCTGTTCTGGCGAAGTATGTGGGCTGGGGCGGTCTTGCAGACTGCTTTTCCGAAACAAACAGAAACTATGTTGAGTTGAAAAGTCTGCTGACCGAAGAAGAATTTTCTTCCGCAAGGGAAAGCACGCTGACCGCTTTCTACACGCAACCTACGGTTATCAAAGCAATCTATCGGGTGCTTTCTCAAATAGGCTTTGAAACGGGAAACATCTTAGAGCCTTCCTGCGGCACAGGCAATTTCTTGGGACTTCTGCCCGAAAGCATGGAAAACAGCCGCATTTACGGCGTTGAGCTTGACAGTATCAGCGGCAGAATTGCAAAGCAGCTTTATCAGAAAGCGGATATTCGCATACAGGGTTTTGAAAACTCCGACTTTTCCGACAGCTTTTTTGATGTGGCAGTCGGCAATGTTCCCTTCGGGCAGTTTAAGGTCAGCGATAAGCGGTACGAAAAAAATAACTTTCTGATTCACGATTATTTTTTCGGCAAGGCTCTGGATCAGGTGCGTCCCGGCGGTGTGATTGCATTTATCACATCCAAGGGGACAATGGACAAGGAAAACACAGCCGTAAGAAAATATATTGCACAAAGAGCCGAGCTTTTGGGTGCCATTCGACTTCCGAACAATGCGTTTAAGGCAAATGCGGGGACGGAAGTGACTTCCGACATTCTGTTTCTGCAAAAGCGTGACAGAATTATGGACATTACGCCGGATTGGGTGCATACGGGCAAGGATGAGAACGGCATATCCATGAATGAATATTTTATCTCTCATTCGCAGATGATTTTAGGCAAAATGGAAAATGTAAGCGGGCCATTTGGCACAGAAGCCGCCTGTCTGCCCTTTCCCGATAAAAGCCTTGAGGAGCTTCTGCATACTGCCGTTTCTGAAATCACAGGCAGAATTACCGATTACGAAAGAGAAGATTTGGAAAATGAAGCTGTTTCTATTCCTGCGGATAACAGTGTTAGAAATTTCAGCTATACCCTTGTGGATGGCGAGATTTATTACCGAGAGAACAGCCGAATGTTTCAGGCAGATGTCCCGAAAACCGCACAAAGCCGTATCAAAGGCATGATTGAGCTGAGGGACTGCGTGAGAGAACTGATTGATATGCAGATAAACGATTTTTCCGATGAGGCAATTTCGGGGCAGCAGAAAAAACTGAATACGCTTTATGATGCTTTTACCGAAAAGTACGGACTGATTAACTCCCGAGGAAACAATACGGCTTTCTCCGAGGATAGCTCGTACTTTTTACTTTGTTCTCTGGAAATTTTGGATGAGGACAGAAAGCTGAAACGGAAGGCAGATTTCTTTACGAAGCGAACCATCCGCAGCCACAAGGCTGTTGAGAAAACCGACAATGCCACAGAAGCACTTGCCGTTTCCATCGGCGAAAAAGCAAAGGTGGATATGGCGTATATGCAGCAGCTTACAGGCAAGAGCGAGGAAGAAATCTTTTCGGATTTGCAAAATGTTATTTTTCTGAACCCAGAGTATGAAGAAGGAAAGACAGCGGAAAAATATCTGACTGTCGATGAATACCTTTCCGGCAATGTGCGGGAAAAGCTTGCCTTTGCAAGAATCAAAGCACAGGAAAATGAAATCCTTCAAACCAATGTTTCCGCATTGGAACAGGTACAGCCCAAAGACCTTACGGCAAGCGAAATCTCCGTAAGATTGGGTGCAACTTGGCTGAAGCCCGATTATGTGAAACAGTTTGTGTTTGAAATGCTTTCCACGCCAAGGTGGGCGCAATATAACGTAAAGGTACATTTTTCAGAGATTACAGGCGAATGGCGGATTGAAGGGAAAAATCAAGACCGAGGGAACATCAAAGCAACCAATACCTTCGGCACAAAGCGAATCAATGCATATAGCATTATCGAAGAAACCTTGAATCTGAAAGATGTCCGTATTTTTGATTATCACGAGGACGCAGAAGGCAAAAGAACGACGGTTTTAAATAAACAGGAAACTGCCATTGCACAGAGCAAGCAAGAGGCAATTAAAGACGCTTTTGCACAGTGGATATGGAAAGACCATGAGCGGCGTGAGGATATTTGCCATACTTATAATGTCCTGTTTAATTCCAACCGACCAAGAGAATATGACGGCAGTCATATTGTTTTTAATGGGATGAATCCCGAAATTACATTGCGGAAGCATCAGGTAAACGCTATCGCACATATTTTGTACGGCGGAAATACGCTGCTTGCACATTGCGTTGGGGCAGGCAAAACCTTTGAAATGACAGCCGCCGCAATGGAAAGCAAACGTCTTGGGTTGTGCCAGAAGTCTATGTTTGTTGTACCGAATCACTTAACGGAGCAGTGGGCAGGCGAGTTTTTACAGCTTTACCCTTCCGCAAATGTTTTGGTTGCCACAAAAAAGGATTTTGAAACGGCAAACCGAAAAAAATTCTGCGGCAGAATTGCAACGGGTGAGTATGATGCTGTGATTATCGGACATTCGCAGTTTGAGAAAATTCCCATGAGTGCCGAAAGGCAGAGAACCATTCTGGAACAGCAGATTGCGGAAATCGTTATGGGGATTGAAGAAGTAAAGAGAAACAGAGGTGAAAATTTCACCATCAAGCAGATGGAAAAGACCAGAAAGAGCCTACAGGCAAAGCTGAATAAACTCAATGACCAAAGTCGCAAGGACGATGTTGTCACATTTGAGGAATTGGGCGTGGACAGGCTTTTTATTGACGAAAGCCATTATTACAAGAATCTCTTTTTATCAACAAAAATGCGGAATGTGGGCGGCATTGCCCAGACCGAAGCACAGAAATCAAGTGACCTGTTTATGAAATGCCGATACCTTGACGAAATCACAGGCGGACGTGGCATTGTGTTTGCAACGGGAACGCCCATCAGCAACTCAATGGTGGTGCGCCCGTAAGGGGCTGTAATAATCTTACCTTGAGCAAGTAATAGGGCAAGGTATCAAAGCGGAATAATCCGCACCCTATCGTCACCCGACTTATCCGAAAGGGGAAACCCGACGGGGAGTGTAGCATGTCGGAGGGCACGAAACATGGAAACTTCCAAAGTGTTTGCGTGGTAGTGACGAAAAGTTATGAATAAGGATGAAAGCTAAACTGCCTGAATGACAGTCGGAGATTGGGCAAAATGTTGCTCCATGCGTAAGGAAGTTATACTCGCATGTACTCTGGTGGATATGAGTCGGCCATGCGTACCCACAAGATACCCAGAGTAAATCAGCCATAGGATAATGGAAAACGGCGAACGTCACATCCGAAATCATAGCAGGCTTATGTTATTACAGTTCTAAACGGGGATTGCCTACGGTAAAACGCCGAAATATCGGCTATGAGTGCTATGAGAAAAAGCGACTCTGAATACTTACTATGGCAACAGAGTCTCCGTAGTAGTCCGAGGGCGGGAAAGCCGTCCACATGGCGAAGGGAGACAGTCTTTCTTCAATACAAATAACAAGGAAAGGTGCGTGAGGCATTATGAGAAGTCCCGAAAATGTATTGAAAAGTTTAAGTGAAAAAGCAAAAAACAAAGAATACAGGTACGAGAGATTATACCGTAACCTGTACAATCCAGAGTTCTATCTGCTCGCATACCAGAATATTGCGACCTCTCAGGGGAGCATGACGGCAGGGGCAGACGGACTCACTCTTGACGGTATGAGCATGGAGCGCATTGAAAAACTCATTGCAAAATTAAGAGACCATTCATACCAGCCGAACCCAGCAAGGCGTGTCTATATTGCGAAGAAAAATAGCAATAAAAAGCGCCCATTGGGGATTCCGTCAACGGACGATAAACTGTTGCAGGAAGTCGTCCGTATGATATTAGAAGCAATTTATGAGCCGACATTCTCCGATAATTCACATGGTTTTAGACCGAAAAGAAGCTGCCACACAGCATTAAAAGAAATTGTAACGCTGTTTACTGGCGCAAAGTGGATAATCGAGGGAGATATTAAGGCTTGCTTTGACAGCTTCGACCACCATATCACAATACAGCTTCTGAGAAAACGCATAAAAGATGAAGCATTCATATCGCTGATGTGGAAATTTTTAAGGGCAGGATATATGGAACAGTGGACATACCATGAAACGTACTCCGGCAGTCCGCAGGGCTCCGGTGTCAGTCCGATACTTGCAAACATCTACCTAAATGAACTCGATAAGTTTATGGGGAAGATGAAAAAAAGTTTTGACAAAGGCGATACAAGAAACCGTAAAGTCCACAAAGACCATGATAAGGTACGCTGGGCTTATCGGAAAGCGCAGAAAAATCTGGAAACAGAGCGCACAGAAGCAAACCTGACCACATTTAAAGAAGCAAGAAAAGTGATGCTGTCCACGCCGCATTTAGATGAAATGGATAAGAGTTACAAAAGGCTTCAATACAACCGTTACGCTGATGACTTTCTGATTTCGATAACAGGCTCAAAGCAGGATGCCGAAAATATCAAGGAACAGGTGAGGATATTTCTGAAAGACAAGTTAAATCTTACGATGTCAGAGGAGAAAACTCACGTTACCCATTCCTCTGAAAAGGTGCGTTATCTTGGATACGACATAAGAATATCAAGAAGTCAGGATACGAAGCGGACGAAAAAAGGCTTACAACGGGTGTGGTATGGAAAAGTGCAGTTATATATGCCGAAAGAAAAATGGATTGCAAAACTGCATGAATACGGAGCATTTAAAATCAAAAAGGACGAGAACGGCAAAGAGAATTGGAAACCGCTCCACAGAGGGGCGCTTATGCCATTGGATGATGTGGCAATCATCAGCAAGTATAATTCAGAAATCAGAGGTTTGTACAACTATTACAGATTGGCAATCAATGTATGCAATCTGGGAAAATTCCATTCTATCATGCGTTGCAGTTGCCTAAAAACGCTGGCGGCAAAATATAATTCTTCTGTTATGAAGATGTATAAGAAGTACCGCAGTGAAAAGGGCGACCTCGGCGCAGATTATAAAACCAAGAGTGGAACAAAGCGATGTGAATTTTACAATGAGGGATTCAGGCGTAACAAGAATATCGCTCCCGAATTTGTAGACATTATGCCGAAGTATAGAGGTCGGATAAAACCGAACAGCCTTGCAGGACGCTTAAAAAGCGGAAAATGTGAAATGTGTGGGGCAAGCCCTGTAAAAGTGTATATGCACCATGTGCAACGCTTAAAAGATTTAAATGCTGATAATGAATTTGACGGACTGATGTTACAGAAAAGGCGGAAGTCACTGGCTCTCTGCCCGAAATGCTATGAAGAAGCAAAGCTAAAATCACTTAAACTATGAAAGATGGCGAGCCGTGTACATCGAGAGGTGTAAGCACGGTTCTGGAGGGGGTTACGCCAAGACCGCTGACGAAAGGAAGTATGGCGTGGCGTTTCCTACCTTATGAGCTTTACACCATACAAAGATATTTGCAGTATGGCACTTTGCAGAAACATAGATTGCAACACTTTGATTCGTGGGCGAGTAACTTTGGCGAAACCGTTACGGCAATCGAGCTTTCTCCCGAAGGAACAGGCTACCGCACCAAAACAAGATTTGCCAAGTTTTATAATTTGCCCGAACTGATGAGTATGTTTAAAAATATCGCAGATATTCAAACGGCGGATATGATAAAGCTGCCTGTTCCGAAGGCGAAGTATCATAACATTGCCCTCAAGCCTTCCGAACTGCAAAAGGAAATGGTGCAGGAACTTGGCGAGCGAGCCGAAAGAGTGCGAAACAAAATGGTGGACAGCAATATCGACAATATGCTCCTTATTACCAATGACGGGCGAAAGCTGGCTCTCGACCAAAGGCTTATCAATCCTATGCTTGGGGACAGCGAAACAAGCAAAGCCACAGCCTGTGCGGAAAACGTATTTGAAATATGGAGGAAAACAGAAGAAAGCCGCTCTACGCAAATGATTTTCTGTGACCTTTCCACACCGAAAAATGACGGGAGCTTCAATATTTATGATGATATAAAAAATAAGCTGATACAAAAAGGGATTCCCGAAAATGAAATCGTCTATATTCATAATGCAAAAACGGAAATGCAGAAAAAAGAATTGTTCAATAAGGTGCGGGAAGGAACGGTGCGTGTGCTGATGGGCTCAACAGCAAAAATGGGTGCCGGGACGAATGTGCAGCAAAAACTCATTGCTTTGCACCATACCGATTGTCCATGGAGGCCTTCGGATTTGCAACAACGAGAAGGACGAATTATCCGTCAGGGGAACGAAAATGAGGAGGTTGATATTTACAGCTATGTTACCGAGCAAACCTTCGACAGCTATCTGTATCAGTTGGTGGAAAGCAAACAGAAATTTATCAGTCAGATTATGACGAGCAAGTCCCCTGTGAGAAGTGCCGAGGATGTGGACGAAACGGCTTTGAACTATGCGGAGATTAAGGCTCTGGCATCGGGCAACCCCTTGATTAAGGATAAAATGAATCTGGATATTGAGGTTTCCAAGCTGAAAATGCTGAAATCTACGTTTTTAAATCAAAGGTACGCATTGGAGGATAAAATCATTAAATTTTTTCCTGTTGAAATTGCCGAAACAAAAGAAAGACTTGCGGCCTATAACGAGGATATAAAAACGGTAAAGGAAAACACAAGACCTAATGCAGATGGATTTACAGAAATGGAGTTGAAAGGTACTGTTTACAATGATAAGAAAGAAGCAGGAACGGAATTGCTTTCCATCTGTAGTTCTAAGGTCAATGCAGACAGAGAGAATATCGGTAACTATAAAGGACTGCACCTTGATTTGGAGTTTGATAAGTTTTCGAGAACTTTTGTCCTTGGTATGGAAGGAAAACAGCGGTATAAGGTGGAACTGGGAAATGATATTTTCGGCAATATCCAGAGAATAGATAACTTTCTTGAGGCACTGCCTGTTCGGGAAAATAACTGCAAGCAGAAGCTTGAGGAATTGGAGAAACAGTTGGAAACCGCAAAGGTTGAGGTGAAAAAGGAATTTGAAAAGGAAGATGAGTTGGCAGAAAAAAGTAAGCGGTTGGAGGAATTGAATGTATTGTTGAATGAGGATAATAAGAAAAATGATATGCAGGAGGTCAGTACAGAAAAGATTGAGAAGAAAAATCAGGAGTGGGAAAGATAAGATTGTATTGAGAAGTTTGGCAGATATGGATATAATAAAGGAAAAGGAGGTGCTGTTTATGAATATCGAAACTATAAAAAATGCTGTTTTGAAATTGATTGACCAATACCCCATAAGCAAAGTGATTCTTTTCGGTTCGAGGGCAAACGGAACAAACAGAGAAAACAGTGATATTGATTTGATTATGGAATTTTATGCACCGGTTACCTTGATTACCCTTTCTGCCATTAAACTGAGCCTTGAAGAAATGCTTCATTTGAGTGTTGACGTAATACATGGTCCTGTGATGGAGGGAGATATGATAGAAACTGGTAAAGAGATAGTGCTGTATGCAGCGTGAATTTATATAAAGGAAATACAAGTGTTTTTAACAGGCAGGTATCAACCTGTCTTTTTTATTGTAAAAAAAGGAGTGAACAGATGTGCCATACATATCGAAAGAGGATTTAGAGCAGGCAAGGCGGATTGACCTGCTGACCTATTTAAAGGCCTGCGAACCGGATGAATTGGTTTCAATGGGGTATGAAAAATACAAATTGAAAAGCCATGACAGTCTGAAGCTTTCCAATGGCAAGTGGTTCTGGTGGTCGCATAACATCGGCGGCAGCACTGCGTTGGATTATCTGATTCGGGTAAAAGGGATTGCTCTGCCGCAAGCCGTACTTCTTTTGAGCAAAGAATGCGGCTTTTTTTCATGCAGGGAGCCGTTGCCTAATCATGCAGAAAAACGGGGATTTGAGGAACGAAAGCTATACCTTCCGCAAAAGCATACGGATAATGAAAGAGTGAAAAAGTATCTTTTGGGGCGTGGCATTGCGAGCGAGATAATCGAGTATTGCATTGCTCAAAGGCTGCTCTATGAGGAGAGCCGATACCACAATGCAGTTTTTATTGGCTATGACGGAGAGAATCCCAAGTATGCGGCGATACGGGGAACGAATACAAAAAGAAGATTTTTGGCAGAAGCAGGAGGCAGCAACAAAGCCTTCTGTTTTTGTTTATGCAAAGGAAAGGACAAATTGAATGTATTTGAAAGTGCCATAGATGCCATGAGCTATGCGTCCATGGTTTTGGAAGGCGGCGAGGACTGGACACAGCAGACCTATCTTTCCTTGGGTGGTGTCTACAAAAATAATCAAAACAGACTTCCGATTGCATTGGAAAAATACCTCGGAGAACATGGAGAGCCGCAAGAGATTATCCTGCGGTTGGATCATGATGAGGTGGGAAGAAATGCAACGAAAGGTATTTTATCAGGCTTAAAAAACGCAAATGCAAAGGCGGTTTTCTGTGAAAAAGGAAAGGACTACAATGAGTTTCTGATGATGCAAAAAGGACTTTTTTCTTCGGACAGGTCATGCGGAAAAGAAATGGATAGGTAGCACGCAAAGGATTTGTCGTGCTTTTGCAAGCATAGCATTTTGACGGCAAAATGCGGCTTGTTAGGGGGCTTTGCCCCTAATACCCCAAAAAAAGAGAAAGGCAGGTGTATGGAAAAATGAAAATACGAAACCGAAAAATAACCGTCAGACTTTCCGAAAAGGAACGGAAGTTTCTTGGAGAGCAGGCGGACGCAGGCGGCATGAAAATCGAGCCGTATATCAGAGAGCTGATCATGGGCAATGAGGTAAAGAGCAGACCAAAGGAAGAATGGGCAGAGGTTGTGCGGCAGGTTGCGGCGGTGGGCAACAACATTAACCAGATAGCCAAGAATACAAACATGGGCATGGAGGTGACGGCGGATATTTTGAAAGAGGTTTTGGAAATGCAGAAACAAATCTGGGAAAGGGTAAAAAATTTATGACATGGCAATCACAAAAATATTTGCGGTGCGGAGCAGATTGGATGACAGCATTAAATATGCGACCAATGCGGAAAAGACATCTGCCGAGGTGTTGGAAGGGAAAATCGAGTATGCCCGTAACGCAGAGAAAACCGAGAAACATATTTATGAAACAGCCCTCAACTGTTTTTCAGCATCCACCACCTACAGTGAAATGCAGAGGACAAAAGAAAAGTGGCATAAGACGGGCGGCGTGCTTGGGTATCATTTCATACAATCTTTCAAGCCGAAGGAGGCAACGCCGGAAACCGTTCACGAAATCGGTGTGGAGTTTGCCCGAAGATGCTTCGGGGAGCGGTTTGAGGTTGTGATTGGTACACATCTTGACAGGAATCATTTGCATAATCACATCGTGGTTAATTCCGTTTCCTTTGCAGACGGGAAAAAGTATCATTCCAATGCAAAAAGCTATTTTGGGGATATACGAAAAATCTCCGATGAAATTTGCAGAGAATATGGACTTTCTGTGATTGAGCCACAGAAAAAAGGGGTACCCTATGGTGTTCTTCATGCGGAGCAAAACGGAAAACAGACGGTGCGAAGTCAGATTCGTGCGGATATAGACGAGATAATCAAAGCGTCCTTGAATTTCACGGTTTTTCTGGAGCTGCTGAAAAAGAGGGGCTATACGGTAAAGTATCAAAATGTAAAGCATACTGCTGTGAAGCCGCCTTACAGCAAGAAATTTATCCGTCTGGACAGCCTTGGCGAAGGCTACAGCGATAAGGAGATTGAGGAAAGGATTTTAACGCAAGCCATGCAGAAAAGAAAAACACCACAGCAGTCTGTTGTTCTGTTCCGAGTATACAGCACGAAAGGAAAGAGATATGACATCCGAAAAACAAAAAGAAAAGCGAAAATAACAGGCTTTACGGCATTGTATTTGCGGTATCTGTATCTGTTAAGAGGACGGAAAACGCCAAGAACAAGAAAGCTTTCTTATTTTATGCTGGAGGAAAATACAAAATTTGAACGCTATTTAAAGCAGCACCGATTTTTACAGACGTATAACATCAACAGCATGGAAAGCCTTACAGTGCTTCGGGCTGAAATGCAGAACCGACATGACGAGAACCTGAAAAAGAGAAAACGATTGCAGTACAAAATGAGAACGGAGGGAGAAAGTGAAACCTTGCAGGCAGAATTTTCGGAACTCAGCCAGAAGATACGGGAAGAAGCCTTTTGTATCCGTATGTGCAGGCAGATTGAAAAGGATGCGGAAAAGATAGAAGAAAGATTACGGCAGGCGGAAGAAATCAGAGAGGAGGAAAAGGAGCATGAGCCAAGGCAGCGAGGCAGCCGAACAAATGACAAGAGAGGCAGTAAAGCTATCGGAAGAAGCAGTTAAGCTTTCGGCACTGGGAGCGAAAAATCTTGCGGCTCTGTGTCTGGCAATGGCAAAGGATAACCAGAAGCTGAAGGGCAAAACAAAGCTGAAACGCCTTTTGACCGAAGGCAAGGAGCTTCGGGTGTTTGATTTAAAGGAGGAAGATGTATCGGCCTTTGCAAAAGAGGCGAAAACCTACGGGATTTTGTTTTCTACGATAAGAAATACAAAATCGGATCGGGATACGGTTGATGTGATTGTCAAAGCGGAAGATGCCGCAAGGATCAACCGTATTTTTGAAAATATGGGATATGCGGTTCCGGAACGAGCAAAAAAAGAGATGTCCCGAACTCAGCAAGAGAACAAATCAAGCGGGCTCGGGACTGGCTTAACGAAGGCGGATATGAGGAGTGAAAGGGAATCGGTGGTCGGAAAAATAAAAACATATCAAAAGCTTTTGCAAAATCAGAAAAAAAGCAAAGAAAAGGAATGGGGCGAGAGATAAGCATGAAAAAGATTTTTATAACTGCAATTCTGACAGCCATATATGCCTGCACGACGGTTTATGCGGCGTATTACCCTGTCAGCATTGACGAAAGTATAAAAAACGGCGTAAGAACGATTACCAAAAGTTATGAATTGAATCAGAATGATGATGTGACTGCCATTTCAAAGGAAGGCTTTGAGCAAAATGGCAGCTTTTTTGTTTTCAAGGACATGGTAAAAACAGAGCTGCCGCAGGCGGAAAGTAAGGAATACGCCGAAAAGGTTGTAATCAGCAGTAAAAGCAACAAGATGAATGACATTCTTCCGCTTTTGGAGGAAGAAAAACAGGTTGTGACAGAGGACGGATTTTCGGGGACGGTAAAACTTGATCTTTCAAATTTGAAGATTGAAAGTGCAGGCTATGGCACAAGCACGAAGAATGTTAGCACAACGAGAACTTATCCGAATCTGGATAGTGCGGATACGCAGTATATCCCCAAAACAGCCGTAGAGAACGGAAAGACCTTAGAGCTTTCGGGGATTCACTGGCAAAGCGGAAATACACAGAACATCAACGATACTGCCATTACGGACAGGTATACGGCGGTTGCCACCTATACGGGAACAGTCAGCAGCAGCTATGTGAAAGGCTATACGGTTACGGCGGAGTACAAGGGTACTGTTTCCAAGATGAATACGGATAAGGTGCTGTATACGGCAATTTTTGAGGAAAGTACACCGACAGAGAAAAACAATGTAAATCTGCTGTATGCCGTTCTTCCTTTGGGCGGAGCTGCGGCAGGCATTGCGGGAACGATTTTACTTGGAAAACTGAAAAAGAGAAAGGGTGTTGAGGATGAAGAAGAAAGCAACGATGTGGACATTGACACTGCTGATGACGATGATGACAACTACCCCGGCATTGGCACTGGAGTATAACGTATCCGACAAGGCGGCAGGCGAGTTTGGGAAAAGCACAAGCGTGGAAACCGTAACGGTTGTGGGCGAAGAAAAGCTGTTCAATGTAAATGTGAGCAAGGACAGTGCTTTTGTGCCGCCGACCTTCGGCAGTCCCTCTGCCGATACAAGGGGGACAGGATATCTGCTGACACCGAATATTTCTGGTGTGGGAGAAATGAATATCGGCAGTGGTGCAGGCGGTGTAAATATTCCTAATTCTTCCGCAAGCAATATAGCGCAGTTTCCGCCTTCCAACGGAACAAATGATACGGGTTATGCTTCTTCAGATAAATTTACACTGCCCGATGGGTTATATTATGCGGATGGCAGTATCGGTACATTGAAAATTCCTTCCGTCAATTTGAGTGTAAAGGTATATGAAACGGAAAGTTTGGAATCCCTTGCCAGAGGTGCGGGGCATTTCAAATCCACCTCCTGCTGGGACGGAAATATCGGCATTGCAGGACATAACCGCGGGGTAACCAATCATTTCGGCAAAATCCATACCTTGAAAAAGGGGGATAAAATCAAATATACCACTAAGCTTGGAACAAGAACCTATCGGGTAAAAACAGTAACGAAAATAAAAGAAACAGATTATTCTTATCTGGAACGGACTTCGGATCACAGAATTACGTTGATTACCTGTGTGGAAAATGTACCGAGCAAGAGATGGTGCGTGCAGGCGATTGAGGTCAAATAATAACTTGATTTTTTGACAGAGATTTGCGGTAATTCTATACTGAAGGAAAAAGAGGGCTTTCAAAAGAAAAAAGGAGGAAGAATATGAGACTTGTATATTTGCTGTTACTGACATTGTTATGCCTGGCTTATCGAGAAGATGTCACAGGTAATACGTTACCAATTTTGACGATCTGCAAATCTTTAAATAACCATCTGTTAACGGTATTATATACAGTCAGCCTGTTTTGTGCGTTTATTTCAACAGCTGTTTCGGTTGTATTTGGTACGATTGCAAGATTTGGAAAATATAGTGAAAAATTCAATATGAACGCAAAACTCTGGAATGCGATTGTAGGTATCATTATTGTAGCTGTATCTATGTTTGCGGCATCCTTTGGTTTGACAGCAATTGTGGCAGTAGGTTATGGCTATTTAGGTGTTATCGGTATTTTCCTTGTTGCAATTCCAACATTAATATTATTTACTAATTTTTGGGGAATGAATATAACTTTCTTTCAAGATAAGTTACAACATTGGGGTGGAAATCATTCACCTTTTATTTTAATTACTTCAATATGTTTATTAAATATTTTTCAGAAAATTAATTTTCATAATAAAACAATAAATTTTATATCAAGCCTTAGTTTATTGATATATATTTTTCATGAAAATTATTTTGTGAGAACGTATTTAAGACCAAATATATGGATTTATATTTATAAAAATTATGGATATGATAATGTTGTGTTAATAAATTTATTGATTTCTATTTTCATATTTGTTATATCGATATTTGTTTCAATTTTATATAAAGTTTTATGGAGATGACTGGCGTACGCCTCGACACCGACGCCCTCGCCGAGACATCGAAGG
>OGXE01001004.1_pt1 | contig 25383 bp, 22 predicted proteins | sample 1576181 | NCBI WGS metagenome assembly OGXE01 (sample SAMEA3541478, study PRJEB24748) | human gut metagenome | biome: human gut; feature: human-associated habitat; material: faeces | place: China | collected 2012 | reverse complement strand
GGCGAAGCCATGTACACCGCACCCACACTGCGCAGCGCGTGCAGTCATTCAAGCTATAAACTGCCAATGTCGAGGGTCGAGGGGTTCTCCCCTCGCGTTCTCTTGGGGGTTCAAGGGGGTCATTCTCTCACGTGAGAGAATGGCCCCCTTGATTCGCTCCCCTGCGCGGCGCAGGGAACAAGTGCAGCGTTGTCGCGCTGCCTTCAATACTTCTTATTGTAGTACCAATAAGTCCCACAAAAAATAAGCGACTGCGCGCAGGTCACAAGACACAGCACCTGCCCGATGATTGGCTGCTTGAACACTAAAAGCGCCAGCAGTCCCGCCGCGAGCTGGGCATAGACGCAGATGAAAAACGTCATGCTGCGCGCCTTATTCGCAACATACATCGTGCGCTCATCCTTGAGCATCGCGTCATAATCCGCGGCCTTTTCCGGGTCGCGGCTCAGGCGGTAAACGCGCAGCAGCCGCACCGCGCCGCAGACAAAGAGGCCGCAGCCAAGGCCGCTGTAAAAATCGCCCATGTGCGCATCACCGAGCAGAAATCCGATGGCGAACATCACAAGTCCGATGACGGTCACCAGAATACCGCACTTTTTCTGCTCCTGCAAATTCATGCCCCTCAGGAATTTCAACTTCATGCCTCTTCCTCCTCAAAAATGAAAATGTCCTCGATCCGCTCGCCAAAGAGCCGCGCGATGCTGTGCGCCAGCAGGATGGACGGGTTGTACTTCCCGTTCTCGAGCGAAATGATCGTCTGGCGCGAGACGCCGAGTTCCGACGCCAACTGCTGCTGCGTCATGCCGCGCGCCTTTCTTCTCTCTTCAATGTGGTTTTTCATCGCTTCTCTCCGTTTCCAAAAGTCAAGCTCGCTTTACATCTGTGAGGATAGCACTGCGCGATTGAAATGTCAAGTATCTTTTACATTTTTTTGCATTGCTTTTGTTCCTGCGCTTTGCTACAATAAAAAAGAAAATTTTCGCAGGAGGATTCTTATCATGTCCGTCAAGATCGCACCGTCCATCCTCTCCGCCGACTTTGCCGAGCTCGGCGCCGGCGTCGAGGCCATTGCCACCGCCGACTACGTCCACTTTGACGTGATGGACGGCTGCTTCGTCCCCAATATCAGCATCGGTATCCCTGTGCTCCAGTCCATCCGCAAGCGCACGGCGCTGCCCATCGACGTGCACCTGATGATCGTGCAGCCCGAGCGCTATGTCGACCAGTTCTGCGACGCGGGCGCGGACCTCGTCACCTGTCATGTCGAGGCCGACACGCCGGAGAAGATCCACCTCGCGCTCGACAAAATTCACGCCAAGGGCAAAAAGGCCGGCGTCGTCTTGAAGCCCAACACCCGCGCTGAGGCCGTGCTGCCGTTTCTTGACAAGTGCGACATCGTGCTCGTGATGACCGTCGAGCCCGGCTTTGGCGGGCAGAAGTTCATGGCCGATATGATGCCGAAAGTTTCCGCCATCCGCCGCTACATCGACGAGAGAAACCTTGACTGCGAGCTCGAGGTCGACGGCGGCGTCGACGCCGTGACGTGCAAAACCTGCATCGAGGCGGGCGCAAACGTGCTCGTCGCAGGCTCCGCCGTCTACAAGGCCGCGGATATCCCCGCCAAGATCAAAGAGCTGAGAGGTTAAGTCCATGGAATACTTTCCCGCGGCGCTCGAAAAGCTCGTTGAGCAGTTCGCGCGCCTGCCCGGCATCGGCAGCAAGAGCGCACAGCGGCTCGCGTTTTTCGTGCTGAGCCTGCCCGAAGAGGAGGCCAAGGCCTTTGCCGATGCCATCGTCGACGCCAAGCGCACCGTCACGTTCTGCCCCGTCTGCCGCAATCTGACGGACGGCGGCCTCTGCCCCATCTGCTCGTCGCCGAAGCGTGATGAACATGTCATCTGTGTCGTCGCCGACCCGCGCGACGTCGTCGCCATCGAGCGCGCGCGCGAATACAACGGCCGCTACCACGTGCTGCACGGCGTCATCTCGCCGATGAACCATGTGGGGCCCGACGATTTGGAGATTAAGCCGCTGCTCGACCGCGTGGCGCAGGGGAATATCGAAGAGGTCATCATGGCCACGAACCCCGACACCGAGGGCGAGGCGACGGCGATGTACCTCGCCCGCCTGCTGCGGCCGTTCGGCGTGCGCGTCACGCGCCTCGCCTACGGCATCCCCGTCGGCGGCCACCTCGAATTCGCCGACGACGCGACGCTGATGCGGGCTTTAGAAGGACGTCGCGACATATAAAAAGCAAAAAAGGAAGGCGAGTCCAAATGGACTCGCCTTCCTTTTGATTTCTTTACATCATTTTCACCGTGTAGTACACCGCGAGGAGGAATGTGCCAATCGCCAGCACCCAGAGGCCGTAGTAGGCGATGCTGCTGACGGCGAGCGCCGCCACAATGGCCAGCGCGCACACGGCGAGCACAGCGTAAATGAGCTTGTAGTCGCCGTCCTGCGACACGATACGAAGATCGCCGAGCTTTTTAAGCTTGCCGTCGTTCTTGCCCGCCTTGAAAACAGCGGCACCAAGCACCGCGACCACGCAGATCGCGAGGATGCTGCATCCGATGACGATGCCGCCCCACGTGTCGCTCCCGCTGCCGCGGTGGATGAGGTACATCGCCATCAGCGACGCCGTCAGGCCCACGGCCTGCACGGAAAACTCACGCGGATAGAGCAGGAACACGATGCCGATGAGCATCACGACCGGCACGATCACGCACATCATCGTCGTGCCCTGCGGGTAGACCTTGAGCATCAGGATCGACGACACGGCAAAGAAAAAGCCGATGCATAAGAGCCATGGCGCGGCGGGCGCGAAGCGCGTCCACTTTTTGCGCATCAGCCAGACGACAAGGCCCGCGCCGAACAGCGCACAGCCGATGTAATCGATGACCTGAAGCACAGTCATCATCGTGAGCACCTGACCGACGCCGCCTTTGACATAGTAGTTGTTCACCATCAAAAGATAAAATTCAGCAATGACGCCGGCCATGAGCACCGTGATCGCACGATTGACGTTGCGATTGCTTCTGGCCATGCGTTCTGCCCGCTTATCGTTGTTTTTTGCCATCTATCCGAGCCTCCAAAAAAGGTTGTCGTTTTGTAAGCGCCTGCATCAGGCGGAAACATTACATCATAGTATAATAGCAGAACTCCCCCCGTTTGGCAAGGGAAAATTCTTATTCTTATGCCAGATCCTCCCTTTTTGCACCGTGCTTGCTTTTCTTTTGCGCAGGCTTTATAATGTTTCGCATGCAAAAAAGAGGAGGATCTTCCCCATGTCCAACGTTTCGATCAAGCTACTGCGCGAGGGCGCAAAGCTCCCCACGCGCGGCTCCGCTTTCGCCGCCGGCTACGACCTTTACGCGTGTCTGGATGGCGACAAAGAGCTCATCATCCCGCCGCACGCGACGGCTATGCTGCCGACCGGTCTTTCCTTTGCCCTGCCGGAGGGCACGTTCGGCGCAGTTGTCGCCAGAAGCGGCTTAGCTTCCAAGCAAGGCCTCCGTCCGGCAAACTGCCTCGGCGTCATCGACAGTGACTACCGCGGCGAATGCTTCGTCGCCCTGCACAACGACAGCAACGAAGAGCGCACCGTGCGCCACGGTGACCGCGTCGCCCAGCTCGTGCTGCTGCCGTTTCTGCCGATGGAATTTGAGCAGGTCGACACCCTTCCCGAGACCGTGCGCGGCGAGGGGGGCTTTGGCAGCACAGGGCGCTGACTCAGAGCACGAACGCCCCGTCCACCGCGAGCACCTGGCCCGTGACGAACGACGCCTTGTCAGAGGCGAGATACGCGACCGCCGCGGCGATGTCCTCGGGCTTGCCGAGGCGGCCGAGCGGCGTTTGCTCGGCAAGGTCCTTGAGCGTTTCCTCGCCCAGCACCTTGACCATATCGGTCTCGATGACACCGGGGGCAACGCAGTTGACGCGGATGCCGCTCGGCGCCAGCTCCATCGCGAGCGAGCGCGTCAGGCCGATGAGCGCGTGCTTCGTGCAGGAATACGTCACCTCGCACGACGCGCCGTGCTGGCCCCAGATCGACGAAATGTTCACGATGCAGCCGCTCTTTTCGTGCAGCATGTTCGGCAGCACCGCCTGAATGGTGTTGCGCGCGCCGTTCAGGTTCACGCCGAAGTAGCGGTCCCACATCTCGTCCGTCACATCCTGAAAGAGCGATTGGCCGGCGACGCCGGCGTTGTTCACGAGCAGTGTGATCTTGCCGAGCTCGCGCTCGCACTGCGCGACCATGGCGTTCACCTCGCTGCGCTTTGACACGTCCGCCTGCACGGCGATGGCCTCGCGGCCTTCGGCGCGCAGCAGCGCGACAAGCTCGTCGGCCTTGTCCTTTCGTTCATAGTAATTGATGCACACGGCATAGCCGTCCCGCGCGAGCTCCGCCGCGACCGCGCGGCCGATGCCGCGGGACGAGCCGGTGACCAATGCGACCTTTTTCATGTGTTTGCCTCCGTCTGTTGTCAATGATCTGTTTCATTATAATTTACATAACGCAAAAATGCAAGCACCGCCGCCTTTTTGGGCAGCGGTGCTTTTTTCCACGCGCTCAGAGAAGCGGCGCGATGTAATTTGTCCATAGGGCGCTCAGCGGCATCACGAGCACCGTCGCCGGGATTATGTCCGCCACGGGGAAGTCCTGCATCTTGGCGATGCGGCAGCCCGTTGCGATGAGCAGAAAGCCGCCGAACCGGGCTTCCCCCGTTCGACGGCGCTCTTGATCTTGTATTAAGATAACGCAAATTTTTTCGCCTGTAAAGATTTTTCCGCAGTTTTCCTCTGATCGTGGAAACTTTTCTTCTTTTTTTGCGTCTAATATAGACAAAGGGCGCAGAGGAGGTGAAGCGTATGCGCCGCATCAATCTTTTTTCCTACGGCATGATGTCGCTGCTGAAATTATTCGCGCGCGTGCTCGTCATCGTCCTCGCCGTTTCGCTCTTTCAGCAGGCGCGCAGCGCACAGGCCGTCCCCGTGCGTCCGCCGCACTTCGACCGCCGCGCAATGCCCGAGGCTCTTGCCGCGCCGGTGCGCTCTCCCAAGGGAGACGCCGCAAAGCCCGCGCCCGACTGGCGCTTTTACGTGCTGGAATACCACAACTTTACGGAAAATGCGTCTCAGGCGGCAGACTACACCATGACCGTCTCCGCGCTGCGGCGCGACCTCGACTTCCTGCGCGATAACGGCTATACGACAGTCCTGCCGCGCGAACTGGCTGCCGGTCAACTCGACGACGGCTCGCCGCTTCCGCAAAAGGCGGTACTGCTGACCTTTGACGACGGATATGAGAGCAACTATACCCTCGCTTTTCCCATCCTGCGCGAATACGGCGCAAAGGCGGCCATCTCGCTCATCACTTCCCGCATCGACGAGAGAGCGGACGGTTTTCTCACCTGGGATGAGTGCCGCGAGATGGCAAAAAGCGGCCTTGTCGAGTTTGCCTCGCACACGAACGACTGCCACATCCGCCCCGATGCGCTCGGCATCGAGCGCAAAAGCGGCGAGGACGAGGAGACTTACATCTCGCGCATCTCCGCCGACCTGCAAACGAGCATCACACGCATCGAACTCGAAATCGGCCAGAACGTCACGACGTTCACGTATCCTCTCGGCAAGATGGAGCTGTGGGCCGAACCGTTTTTGCAGCAGCACTTTGCCGTCACACTCTCCGGCGTCTACGGCACTGCCCGCTACGGCGACTCCCTCTACCACCTGCCGCGCTACAACATCACGGATCTTCATCCCGCCAGCGAGTACCTCCCCGCCTCTTGACCGGCAGTCAAGAGCTTCGTATACTAAAAGCAAGCATTTCCCCAATAAAGAGAGATAATAAGGAGAGAGCCCATGAGTAACCTGCCAGGCAAAATTACGGATCCCCATCTTTCCGCGGAAGAGCCGCTCACCTTCCGCCGTTGTCTCCGCTTCATTCTGCAGGCCCTGCTGCTGGCCTTCGGCTGCGCAGCTATCATCAGAATTATCGGAATTTTATCTCTTTTCTTTTAGCAATTTTCCCTGCCGCATCCGCGCCATCCTCTACGCTCACGCCATTTTCACCTGCATCCTGACCGGCAAGGCCCCCGCGTCCAACGATAACACTCCGCAATAATCCCCATCGCGCCTTGCCCCCACGGGGCAACAGCGCTGCGCAGTCTCAATCGATGCAACATCCATCGTCATCAGGCCTGCACCCCATCGCGCATTGCCGCAAAGCGGCAACAGCGCCCCGCACCCTCAATCGACGCAGGCACTCCTACCCACTCCGTTCCCTTCGGCGCTTTTGCGCCGTAAAATGCTTTTGCTGTGCAAAAGCATTTGCACAGGGGCAATTCACTTGCCCCTGTGCTTTTTCATCTCCCACGGATTCCAAAAAAGAGAGACACGCCTGCGCGTGTCTCTCTTTTTTGGAGCAGGGTACGGGAGTCGAACCCGCCTTAACGGCTTGGGAAGCCGCTGTAATACCGATATACCAACCCTGCAAACACATGGAGTATATCATATTCTTCGTGTCATTTCAAGGCGAAATATTCATGTTGGCGCAAATCCTTTCATATTCTTTGCCAAACGAAGAAAGGAGCTCCGCCATGAAACGAATGTTCCCGATGATCCTGCTGTTCGCGCTGCTTTTGTGCGTGCCCGTGCGCGCCGATGAGCTCACGCTCGACGCCCCCTCCGCTCTCTTGATGGAAAAGCAGACCGGCACGGTGCTCTTTGCCAAGGATGAACACACGCCGCGCGAGCCCGCGAGCGTGACGAAGGTGATGACACTGCTTTTAACCATGGAGGCCATCGACTCCGGTGCGCTTTCGTATGACGACACCGTCACAGGCAGCGCGCACGCCGCATCGATGGGCGGCAGCCAGATCTGGCTCAAAGAGGGCGAGCAGATGCGCGTCGAAGACCTCATCAAGGCCGTGTGCGTCGTCTCCGGCAACGACGCGGCCGTCGCGCTCGGCGAGCACCTGGCAGGCAGCGAGGAAGCGTTTGTCGCGCGCATGAACGAGCGAGCCAAAGAGCTCGGCATGAACGACACGCACTTTGTCAACTGCACGGGCCTGCCCGCGGACGGGCATGTCACCTCGGCCTACGACATCGCGCTCATGTCGCGCGAGCTCATTTGGCACCACCCCGACATCCGCCGCTTTACGACGATCTGGATGGACTCGCTGCGCGGCGGGGCATCCATGCTCGTCAACACCAACAAGCTCGTGCGCTTTTACCCCGGCGCGACGGGGCTCAAGACCGGCTCGACCGATTCGGCCAAATACTGCATCAGCGCGACCGCGGAAAAGGACGGCATGGAGCTCATCGCAGTCATCCTGGGCGGCAGCACGAGCGACAAGCGCTTTACCGACGCCAAGGCCCTTTTGAATTACGGCTTTGCGGCGTATTCGCTCGTCACCGTCACCCCCGAAGCTCCGCTGCCCGCCGTGCCCGTGACTCTCGGCACGCAGAAGACGGTGCAGAGCGTTCTGACGAGCGAAAACGCCCTGCTTCTCGAAAAGAGCCGTGCAAACGGCCTGACGCAGGCCGTCTCGCTGCCCGAGAGCATTGATGCGCCCGTCGAGGAGGGCGAACCGCTCGGCACGCTCGATATTTTCGACGCAGACGGCACGCCGGTCGCGTCGCTCCCGCTGCTCGCGGGCGAGAGCATACCGCACCTCACGTGGAGCGAGCTTTTCTGCCGCCTGCTCAAGCTCGCCTACTGCGGGGCGTAAGCTCTCTCTGTTTTCCACAAAAATCGCTCCGAAACTTTTCCGTTTTACGCTCATGCGTATAATTTTCAGCCATTTTTCGGCAAAGCATGCTTTTCTTGCTTGACAGAATCGAAAAAAGGTGTATACTGCAAGCAATTTCATAAGTCTTGATAGAGGCGCGGCTGACATGAGTAGCCCCCAACAAAACGGCAGGAGACCGTGGGGTGCGGAAGGGGACGCCGCCGAAGGGTCGATAAAATCCCTGTTTTGTCGATACTTGGGTCGTCGGGAAATACCCGGCGGACTGTCGTCCGGAAGGACGGAGTGCTGTCATGATCGACGCGATCAGGAGCCTTGATGTGTTTTACATCGGTTGTTTGATGTTTTTGTGTTAAGTCATGATGGAAATCATGGCTTAATTTTTTTGTTCTGTGTTTGTATCACAGGAAAGGAGAAACATCATGCAATTCGTCGGAACCTTCTGGGCGCTCGTGCCCCCCATCATCGCCATCACGCTGGCGCTGATCACCAAGGAGGCGTACTCGTCTCTCTTTATCGGCGTCGTGATCGGCGCGCTCTTCGCCTGCGACTTTGCCCCCGTCGCCACGATCGACATGATCGTCAACGATGGCATCATCGCTGCGATCGCGGACAACGCGGGCATCTTTCTCTTCCTCGTCCTGCTCGGCATCATCGTGGCGCTTGTCAACTTAGCGGGCGGCAGCGCGGCCTTTGGCCGCTGGGCGGAAAAGAACATCCACACCCGCGTGGGCGCGCAGCTTGCGACGTTCATCCTCGGCATCCTCATTTTCATCGACGACTACTTTAACTGCCTGACCGTGGGCTCGGTCATGCGTCCGGTCACTGACCGCCACCAGATCTCTCGTCCCAAGCTCGCCTACCTCATCGACGCCACTGCCGCTCCCGTGTGCATGATCGCGCCGATCTCGTCCTGGGCGGCCGCCGTGTCCTCCACGGCCGAAGACCTCGACACCGGCATTTCCGGCATCCAGCTCTTCATCCGCGCCATTCCCTATAACTTCTATTCCCTTCTGACATTCGTCTTCATCATCACGCTCACGCTGCTCAAGTTCGACTACGGCCCGATGCGCGGCTTTGAAGAGCGCGCCCGCAATACGGGTGACCTCTCCGGCAGCGCCGGCAGCACCGAGGAGAACGCCAACCCCAAGGGCCGCGTCATCGACCTTGTCATTCCCGTCATTATGCTCATCATCCTCTGCACCATCGGCATGCTCTACGTCGGCGGCTTCTTCGGCGCTGACACGTCCGGCTGCACCGATTACGCCGGCGACTTCATCGGTGCGTTCGGCAACACGGACGCGTTCGTCGGCCTCCCGTGGGGCGGCATCATCGCGCTGGTGCTCACGGTCATCTACCTCGTCGCCCGCCGCGTCGTCGGCTTCCGCGAGGCTATGGGCTGCATCCCCAAGGGCTTCCAGGCCATGATCTCCCCGATCATCATCCTGACACTGGCCGTCTCCCTCAAGACCACGCTCAACGCGCTGGGTGCTGCAGACTATGTGCACGATCTGATGTACGCTGCCTCTGAGGGCCTTTACAATATGCTGCCCGCCGTCATCTTCCTTGTCGCGTGCGTGCTGGCCTTTGCCTCCGGCACGTCCTGGGGCACGTTCGGCATCCTGATCCCCATTGTCACAGCCATCTTCCCCAGCGACAGCGCGCTGCTCTACATCGGTATTTCCGCCTGCTGCGCGGGCGCCGTGTGCGGCGACCACTGCTCCCCCATCTCCGACACGACCATCATGTCCTCCGCCGGTGCGCAGGTGGAGCATGTCAACCACGTCGCCACGCAGCTGCCCTATGCCATCACGGTCGCGTGCCTGAGCTTTGTGTGCTTTGTGCTCGCGGGCTTTATCCAGAACTGGGTCGTCTGCCTCGCCATCGGCGTCGTGCTGACGGTCGGCACGCTCTTCGCCATCCGCAACGTCGAGGCGCAGAAGGCGCGCTTCAAGGATTAACTTTGCTCTCTACTCTCTTTTCTCTCATAGGAACGGGGCGAACCGGTCGGTTCGCCCCGTTCCCCCTTATATTCTCCGCTTTGCAATCCCTAAAAAGCATGGTATACTGAGTATAACACTTAACTTCGGAGGACGTTTCCATGAGTATTGTCGTGATGGGCGCGGTGTTTGTCGATATCAAGGGCTATCCCCTCTCTTCCTACATCCCCGGCGGGCGCAACGCGGGCCGCGTCGTGCAGGTGCACGGCGGCGTGAGCCGCAACATCGTCGAGGACATCGCGAACGTCGAGCTGCGCCCGACGTTCGTGAGCCTTGTCGACAACACGAGCGCGGGCGCGGACATCGTCAAAAAGCTCCAGAGTCACAAGGTCGACACGCGCTACATCCGCACAACGCCCGACGGCATGGGCATGTGGCTTGCGATCTTCGACAACACGGGCGACGTGACCGCGTCGATCTCCAAGCGCCCCGACCTGAGCCCCATTGCCGACATTCTTGACGAGCAGGGCGATGAAATTTTTTCGCAGGCCGACAGCATTCTGCTCGAGATCGACATGGAAAAGGACATCGTCAAGCGCACGTTCGCGCTGGCGGAAAAGCACCGTAAGCCCGTCTACGCGGTCGTGTCCAACATGAGCATCGCCATCGAGCGGCGCGACTTTCTGCGCTCGGTGCACTGCTTCATCTGCAACCAGCAGGAGGCGGGCATCCTGTTTTCGGAAAATTACGACGGTCTCTCGCCCGACGAAATGCTTCCCATCCTGCGCGACAAAATTCGCGGCGCGCAGATCCACCGCATGGTCGTCACGATGGGCGCTCAGGGTGCGGTGTTCGCCACGCTCGACGGCGAGGACGGCTACTGCCCCGCGAAGAAGGTCGATGTCAAGGACACGACCGGCGCGGGCGACGCGTTTTTTGCCGGCGCGGTCATCGGCCAGACCTACGGCAAAACGATGATGGAATCCTGCGAGATCGGCACGCGCCTTGCTGCGTCCGTCATCACGACGGGCGAAAACGTCTGCCCGCGCTACCTGCCGAGCGAATTCGGGCTGGACGTCTCCACCGTCGACGACGCGCAGATCGCGCTCGAATTCTGACCGCCATATTTTAATAGGAGGGCCCGCCATGAAAAAAGCGCTTTTTCTCGCTCTTTCCCTCGCGTTTCTCCTGACCGCCTGCGGCGAAACGACGCTGCCGGACACGTCTGAGCAGAACCCGGTCGACAACACGCAGGAAACGTCGCTGCCTGAGAGCTGCCTGCTCTACTACGACCTCGGCAATGTAAGCATTCTCGCGGAGGACAAATCCCTCCCGCTCGCGCAGAACGCGGGCGACGGGTACGCGACCTCTTATAGCGTGTGGTACGATGGGGAGTATCAAGACCTTGCCTTACAGGACGGCGACAGCGGCATTTCCGTCGCCGACATGACCGGCGGCAGCGCAGTCTTCGACTACGGCGCGGGGCTCGTCGTCTGGAACGGCGAGCGCTACCACTGCGCGCACCTGACCGCGCAGGACAGCTACATTCCCAACATCTCCCCCAACATCCCCGGCGGTATCCTGCTGCTTGAAGTGAGCGGCGACTGCTGGGCCGACGGCGGCACAGCCGACGTCGCCTGCTTCACAGGCTTCGGCACGGTCGTCATCTGTGGCAGCGGCACGCTGCGCATCGACGGCGCGGGCATCGGTGTCGGTGGCGACAACCTCCCATACCTTCCCGGCCTGATACTCGATGATGTCTCGTTCAGCAGCGGCGCTATTTTCTTAAATGAGCGTTCGTACAGCGGCGCGCCCGCGCTCTGCGTCCGCTCGGGCAGTCTGGAAACGGATACGCTCGTGCTCTCCGGCGATCTCTGCATCGCAGGCGGCAGCGGAACTGTGCAGTACCTCGACGGCGTTGAAAATGCAGTGTTCCGCGACGGTTCATTTGAAGTGAACCAGTGGGGAGACACGGTCATTCCCCAGCTCATTCTCTCCGGCGGCGACGCGACGTGCACCGACTGGCTCCCGCAGGGAACGAGCATTGAGGTCGGCGCGGGCACGATGACCGCGAACGGCATCCGCTACTGGGATACCGTCCACGTCTACGACGGCGGCAAGATCGTCGATCTGATGGATTGAACACATATATACTGGGAGAAGGCTCCGGTCTGCTTTGGCAGACCGGAGCCTTCTTTTACCAACAGCCAATCATTCCTTCAGCTTTTCCTCTTACTGCCCGCACAGCGCGCTGCGGTTTTCTTCCGCAAGGCGCAGCGCCGCGTCGCGGTCCACGCCGTAGGCAAAGCGGAACGCATACGGCTTTGTCATCGTGATCACGCTCACCGTGCCGTCTTTCAGGTAAAACGCAATGTCGCGGACGTCATAGTTTCCGTCGTCCTGCGGCGTCTGCGGCTGCCAGACGTAGGCGCGGTCGAAGTCATACGCAGGCTCACTGTAGCCGCTTTCGTCGCTGTAGCCGTCATAGAGCTCGGACTCGTCTGCCGCGATGCAGTAAAGCGCTTCCGGGTATTCCGTCAGCAGCGCTTTCTCGCTGTCGCCGACCTTGACGCCGCGCGGCGTTCCCACGCCCACAGCACTGGTGCGCAGATAGCTAATGACCTCGCGCCCCGTTTCAGGGTAGTAGTCCGTCCCGACGACGAGCTGCGCGTCCGCGTCGTAATGGCGCGCAAAGTCGTAGGGCAGCATCCCGTCGCTGTCGTAGGTCGTATTCTCCGTTTTCCCGTTCGGCTCGTAGTCCGCTCCAAGGCTCAAAAATCCGCCCGGCAGCTCCAGCGTAAAGTTCGCGTCCGGCTGCGGCTCGACCGTCAGATCTTCCTCCCGCATCAGGGGCTCGTCCGGTGCGCCGTCCGGCGTTTCCTGCTTTTCTCCGCAGCCTGACACCAAAAGCGTCAGCGCCGCCAACAGTGCAACAAGCAACAGTCCGGTGTTTCTTTTCATGTTTTCTCCTTTCTCACGGCTCTCGGCCCTTATGCTTCCTTCAGCTTTTCTTCCAGCAGCTTGAAGGCTTCATCCGCCGCTTCCCCGCGAATTTCCTCGCGGGAAGCCGCGCCGAAGTCAAAGCGCTCGGCGATCGTCTCCTTGGGCGACGAAAATCCGATGAATACCGTGCCGACGGGATTTCCCCGCTCGTCGCGGTCGGGTCCAGCGACGCCCGTGACGCTGACGGCGCAATCCGCCGTCGTCGCCTTGCGCGCGCCCTCCGCCATTGCGCGGGCGACGGGTGCGGACACCGCGCCGTACTCTTCCAGCATGTCCGCCGGAACGCCGAGCACGCGGTGCTTAACGATATTCGTATAGCTCACGACGCCGCCCATGAACACGCCCGACGCGCCCGGCACATCCGTGATGCGCTTGGCAATGAGGCCGCCGGTGCAGCTCTCCGCCGCGGCGAAGGTCACGCCGCGCGCCTTGAGCGCTTCATAGCAGCGCTGTTCGACTGTTTTTTCTGCCATGATAAGACTTCCTTTCAGAGCTTGATGCGCACGAACTCGCGATTCGTCATTGCGCGGTCGATCAGCCCCTCGATATCAAGGACAGCCTCGGCCTCACGGACCTCGTCGAGGTTCGGCTTCGTGCGCGGATGACGCGGGGTGAAGACCGTACAGCAATCCTCATAGGGTAAGATCGACGTATCGAACGTGCCGATCTTACGGGACAAACGCACGATCTCTTCCTTATCCATGCCGATGAGCGGGCGCAGGACGGGAAGATCGACGACATCCTCGGTCACGCGCAGGGCCTCCATCGTCTGAGACGCGACCTGACCGAGGTTCTCGCCCGTGACGAGCGCCTTGGCCTTGACCTGATCGGCCACGCGCTGGGAGATGCGCATCATAAAGCGGCGCATGATGAGCGTGAAGAATTCCTCGGGGCAGTTTCTTCTGATCTCCTCCTGGATCTCGGTAAACGGCACGATCTGCACCGTCAGCCGCCCGCACCAGGGGACTAAGAGCTTGGCAAGGGAAAGCACCTTCTCCTTCGCCTCATCGGACGTGTACGGTGGGGAGAAGAAGTGCACCATTTCGAGCTTGACGCCGCGCTTGGCGATCATGTAGGACGAGACGGGCGAGTCGATGCCGCCGGAGAGCAGGCTGACCGCCACGCCGCCCATGCCGATGGGCAGGCCGCCCGCGCCCTCTTCAGCGGGGCCGTGGACATAGGCCGCATCGTCGCGAATTTCGATATGCACGACGAGCTCGGGGTCGTGGACGTTGACCTCGCACGTCGGGAACGCCTGATACAGCGCGCCGCCGACCTGCTGGGAGATCTGGATCGACGTCAAGGGGAAGGTCTTGTCGGCGCGCTTGCTCTCGACCTTGAAGCTCCTGGCCGTGCGCATCTCGCACGCAAGGTAATTTTTCGCCGCGGAGATGATCTTCTGGATGTCCTTTTCGCACGGCAGCGCCTTTGAAACGGCGATGATGCCGAAGACCTTCTTGCAGCTCTCAAACGCGGCCTCGATGTCGCACTCGTCGTCCTTCGGCTCGACGTAGATGGTGCTCTGCTTGGAGTAGACGCGGAAATTGCCGCATTTCGACACGCGGCGGTTGACGTTCGACATCAGCTTATCTTCGAAGCTGCGGCGGTTCAGTCCCTTGAGCACGACCTCGCCGAGCTTGCACAGGATCATTTCATGCATTGGTATTGTTCTCCTCATTTGTTATGGCCGCTTCCGCATCGGCAGAAAATGCGGCTGAATTTTCGTTGTCTTCGGATTTGGCAGGCTTTTTCCCTTTGCGGGTGAGCCCCAGTGTAAAGCACAGCGGCTCCACAGCGGCGAGCAGGGCAAGGGCAGCATAAAACATCGCGCCGGAAAGCAACGCCTCCGCGCCCGCAAGCGCAGGCAGTAGCGGCAGCTCCCAGACCGTCGCCAAAATGCTGCCGAATCCGCCGCCGAAGGAAAGAAGCACCGTCGGATGCGCCAGCAGCGACGCAAGGTTCAGCACATAGAGCGCCATCGCCGCGTTCCAACAGCGGTTTTTGTCGATGCCCCGCTCCGGCCGCAGTCCCCAGCCGAACAGGAAGGAAAGCGCCGACACATAGACGACGCCGAGCGCGAGCCCGACGGGCGTTGCAAACGTAAAGGACGAGGTCGTCCCCGTGCCTCCAAACGCCGTGAACAACAGGATAAAAGCTGCGCCCTGAGCAATATGGCTCAAAATGGAAAGCGCGCCAAACTGGATGTAGTCATACCTTTTCATCTCATTCACCCCTGTAAAATATCCGTGTTGCGGTACTGGATGGCCTCGGCCAGATGATGCGCCTCGATCTTCTCGCTGCCGTCGAGGTCGGCGATCGTGCGCGCAACGCGCAGTAATCTATCGTGGCTTCGCGCCGTGAGGCCGAGGCGCTCGAACGCGCCTTTTAAGAGCTTTTCGCCCGCGGCGTCCAGCGTGCAGAACTCGCCCACCATCGCGGGTGTCATTTGCGCGTTGCAGGTGATGTTCGTGCCGGAAAAGCGCTGCTTCTGGATGTCGCGCGCGGCGTTCACGCGCGCTTTGACGTCGGCGGAGGACTCCGCCTTTTCGCGCCGGCGCATGGCTTCGAACTCGACGCTCGGCACGTTGACGTGTAAGTCCATGCGGTCGAGCATCGGGCCGGAGATTTTTTCGACGTATTTTTCCACCTGCTGCTTGGTGCAGTGGCAGCGCCCCGAGGGGTGGCCGTACCAGCCGCAGCGGCAGGGGTTCATCGCGCCGACGAGCATGAAGCGGCTCGGCAGCGTGATACTGCCCGCGGCGCGGGTGATGGTGACCTCGCCGTCCTCGATGGGCGCGCGCAGCACCTCGAGCACGTCGCGGTGGAATTCGGGGAGCTCATCTAAAAAAAGCACGCCGTGGTGCGCGAGCGAAATTTCACCGGGCTTGGGCGTCTGCCCGCCACCGGTCATCGCGGAGGCGGAGAGCGTGTGGTGCGGCGCGCGGAACGGGCGGTGCAGCAGCATCGGGTGCGAGCTGTCGGTCAATCCCGCGACTGACCAGATCTCGGTCGCTTCAAGTGCTTCCTTTCGCGTCATGTCGGGCAGGATCGACGGAAGCCGCCGCGCCAGCATGGATTTGCCCGCGCCGGGCGAGCCGATGAGCAGGATATTGTGCCCGCCCGCAGCGGCGATCTCCAGCGCGCGCTTGACATTTTCCTGCCCCATGACGTCGGAAAAGTCGGGGCCGGTCTCGCTCGTCTGCTCCGCCTGCCACTTCGGCTGGGGCGAGAGCCTCTTTTCACCCTTCAAATGCTGCACGAGCGACACGACGTCCGGCACGCCGTAAACGGTCACGCCGTCGGCAAGCGTCGCCTCCGCTGCGTTCGCCGCGGGGACGTAGAGCGTCCTGATGCCCGCGCGCACCGCGGCCATCGCCATCGGCAAAACGCCGTTCACCGCGCGAAGCGTGCCGGTCAGCGAGAGCTCGCCGACAAAGGCCGCGTCCTTCGCGGGGGGCTTGATCTCCTCTGCACTGGCAAGGATGCCGAGCAGGATGGGCAGGTCATAGAGCGTGCCCTCCTTTTTCCGACCCGCGGGGGCGAGGTTCACCGTGATGCGCGAGACAGGGAACTTCACACCGCAGTTTTTCACTGCCGCGCGCACGCGCTCGCGCGATTCCTTGACGGCCGTGTCGCCAAGGCCGACGATGTCAAACGCAGGCAGGCCCCCGGATAAAAAGCATTCCACCGTGACCTCGTAGCCCGAGATGCCCTGAAGGCCGAGCGAGCGCACCGCTGTGACCATACTGTTTTCCTCCCTCTTTCGCATCGAATCGTACAGTTTGCAATCAGTATAGCACATTTTTTGCATCAGGCAAATCCCCCTCCGCGCATTTTTGCACATTTTGCACAAAATCAATAAATCCTCGCAAAAGTTCTCGAAAAATAAAAGAAATTGAACCTATTGTTGCAAAATAGTGAATGTTTTTGCGGGAACAAGGCGTTTACATAGCGAAAAAAGTGTGCTATAGTGTCATCGTTGAATTTTGCGTTCACACGCAGAAGAACCGTTTTCTGACGGTGAAATAAATAGGAGGTTCATTTATGGCAAGAAAAATGAAATCCATGGACGGCAATAATGCTGCGGCTCACGTAAGCTATGCTTTCAGTGAAGTTGCGGCAATTTATCCCATTACGCCGTCCTCCCCGATGGCCGACCTGGTCGACCAGTGGTCTGCAAATGGCCTGAAAAACATCTTCGGCAGCCAGGTCAAGGTCGTCGAGATGCAGTCCGAAGCCGGTGCTGCCGGCGCAGTGCACGGCTCCCTCGGCGCCGGTGCTCTGACCACCACCTACACGGCCTCTCAGGGCCTGCTGCTGATGATCCCGAACATGTACAAAATCGCAGCTGAGCAGCTCCCCTGCGTGTTCCACGTCTCCGCCCGTACTGTTTCGACCCACGCGCTGAACATCTTCGGCGATCACTCCGACGTCATGGCCTGCCGCCAGACCGGTTTCGCCATGCTGTGCGAGGGCAACGTGCAGGAAGTGATGGATCTCTCCCCCGTGGCACACCTGGCCGCGCTTTCCGGCAAGGTCCCGTTCATCAACTTCTTCGACGGTTTCCGCACCTCCCACGAGATCCAGAAGATCGCCGTGTGGGATTACAAGGATCTCGCCGACATGTGCGACATGGACGCTGTCAAAGCGTTCCGCGAGCACGCCCTCAACCCCGAGCATCCCGCCATGCGCGGCTCCCATGAGAACGGTGATACGTTCTTCCAGCACCGCGAGGCCTGCAACCAGTACTACGACGCTCTCCCCGAAGTCGTGGAAAAGTACATGGGCAAGATCAACGAGAAGCTCGGCACCGACTACAAGCTCTTCAACTACTACGGCGCGCCCGACGCTGACCGCGTCATCATCGCGATGGGCTCCATCTGCGACGTGGCCGAGGAAGTCATCGACTACCTCAACGCCCACGGCGAGAAGGTCGGTCTCATCAAGGTCCGTCTGTACCGCCCGTTCAAGGCTGAGCGCCTGATCGAGGCCATCCCCGCCACCGCCAAGAAGATCGCGGTCCTCGACCGCACCAAGGAGCCCGGCGCACAGGGCGAGCCCCTCTATCTCGACGTCGTCACCGCGCTGGCCAACGCCGGCATCACCGACAAGGCCGTCATCGGCGGCCGTTACGGTCTCGGCTCCAAGGACACCCCGCCCGCTTCCGTGTTCGCTGTTTACACCGAGCTTGCCAAGGCGGAGCCCAAGCGTCAGTTCACCATCGGCATCGTCGATGACGTGACGAACCTCTCCCTGCCCGAGGACAAGAACTGCCCGAACACCGCAGCCGAGGGCACCATCGAGTGCAAGTTCTGGGGTCTCGGCGGCGACGGTACCGTCGGTGCGAACAAGAACTCCATCAAGATCATCGGCGACCACACCGACAAGTACGTCCAGGCCTACTTCCAGTACGACTCCAAGAAGACCGGCGGCGTGACGATCTCCCACCTGCGTTTCGGCGACAAGCCCATCCGCAGCCCCTACTACATCAACAAGGCCGACTTCGTCGCCTGCCACAACCCCAGCTACATCACCAAGGGCTTCAAGATGGTCAACGACGTCAAGCCCGGCGGCGTGTTCATGATCAACTGCCAGTGGGACTTCGATGAGCTGAACCATCACCTCAAGGCGGACGCCAAGCGCTACATTGCCAAGAACAACATCCAGCTCTACACCATCAACGCCATCGACCTTGCCATCAAGATCGGCATGGGCAAGCGCAACAACACCATCCTCCAGTCCGCGTTCTTCTCCCTCGCGAAGGTCATGCCCGAAGAGCAGGCCATCCAGTACATGAAGGACGCCGCGACGCACTCCTACCTCAAGAAGGGTCAGGACGTCGTCGATATGAACCACAAGGCCATCGACCTCGGCGCCACCGCCTACACCAAGATCGACGTTCCCGCCGATTGGGCGAACGCTGTCGACGCTGACGAGGCCGTCTCCTACGAGGGCAAGGCCGAGCTCGTCGAGCAGGTCAAGAACATCCTCGATCCCGTGGACAAGATGGACGGTGACAGCCTGCCCGTTTCTGCCTTCATGCCTCACGTGGACGGCCAGTGGGAGCTTGGCGCTGCCGCTTACGAAAAGCGCGGCGTTGCCGTTTCCGTTCCCACGTGGGACGAGACGAAGTGCATTCAGTGCAACAACTGCGCTTATGTCTGCCCGCATGCCACCATCCGTCCCTTCGCTCTCACCGAGGAAGAGGCCAAGAATGCTCCTGCCAATGCCAAGATCGTCGACATCAAGGCCGGTAAGGGCAAGGGCGTTTACAAGTACACGATGGCCATCTCCCCGCTCGACTGCATGGGCTGCGGCGTCTGCGTCGGTCAGTGCCCGGTCGGTGCTCTGACGATGGTTGGCCAGGAGGGCGAGCTGCCTGAGCAGGATGTGTTCAACTACTGCGTCTCCAAGGTCTCCGACAAGAAGGATATGCAGGATCTCACCGTCAAGGGCAGCCAGTTCAAGCAGCCCATGCTCGAGTTCTCCGGCTCCTGCGCAGGCTGCGCCGAGACCAGCTATGCCCGTCTCGTCACTCAGCTCTTCGGCGACCGTATGTACATCTCCAACGCCACCGGCTGCTCGTCCATTTGGGGCGGCCCCGGCGCTACCTCTCCGTACTGCACGGATAAGAACGGCCACGGCCCGGCTTGGTGCAACTCCCTGTTCGAGGACAACGCCGAGCACGGCTTCGGTATGTATGTCGGCCAGGAGAAGATCCGCGAGGATCTGATGGCCAAGACCGAGCAGCTCATCGCCATCGAGTGGACCCAGCCCGCGCTGAAGGAAGCCGCTCAGAAGTGGCTCAACACCAAGGACGACGGCAACGCCAATGCCGAGGCTGCGAAGGAATACGTCGCGGCTCTGCAGGCGAACATCGCCACCGTCGACGAGCTGGCCGCTGTGCCCAAGTTCGCTGAGCACGCCGCCGAGCTCAAGGCCAAGGGCGAGAAGTTCTGCGACTGCGACGCCTGCAAGCTCGTTGCTGAGATCCTCGACAAGAAGGATTACCTCTCCAAGAAGTCCGTTTGGATCTTCGGCGGCGACGGTTGGGCTTACGATATCGGCTTCGGCGGCGTGGACCACGTGCTTGCTCAGAACAAGAACGTCAACGTCTTCGTCTTCGATACCGAGGTCTACTCCAACACCGGCGGTCAGGCTTCCAAGGCTTCCAACATCGGTCAGGTCGCTCAGTTCGCGGCTGCCGGTAAGGAGACCAAGAAGAAGAGCCTTGCTGAGATCGCGATGAGCTACGGCTACATCTACGTCGCGCAGATCGCCATGGGCGCCAACCCGGCCCAGACCATCAAGGCCATCACCGAGGCTGAGGCTTACAACGGCCCGTCCCTGATCATCGGCTATAGCCCCTGCGAGATGCACTCCATCAAGGGCGGCATGATCAACTGCCAGAAGGAAATGAAGAAGGCTGTCGAGTGCGGCTACTGGAACCTGTTCCGCTTCAATCCCGCATCTGACAAGAAGTTCACGCTCGACTCCAAGGCTCCTGCCGGCGGTTACCGTGAATTCCTGATGAACGAGGCGCGCTACAGCCGCCTGACCCGCGAGTTCCCCGAGCGTGCGGAGGGTCTCTTCACCCGCAACGAGGACGCGGCCAAGGAGCGTTACGAGCACCTCACCAAGCTCATCGACCTGTACGACAAGCAGTAATCGCTGTTCCTACGGTATGAAAAAGGAGCACCCTTTCGGGTGCTCCTTTTTTGCGTTACTTTGCGTCTGCATTCAGCAGCTTTTCGCCGACGGTCGCCTTTTGGACATCGGTCATTTGCACACTGCCCGACACAAACTCGACAATGCGCGTGCCGCCTGTGATAAGCCAGTGGTCAAGCCACTGCTCCTCTTCCTCGTCGTAGAGCCGCCACGCCTGCTCTGCGCCCCACGGCGCGGCATCGACCTCGCGGTAGGCGTAAGGGAGACGGCGATGCTCGCCGTCGACAAGGGCAGTCTGCTCATAGTCCAGTTCGGAGGCGAGGCAGCGGTCAAACCACGATGCAAGATACACATCACCGATGTCGTAGTGGATCCGCGCAGGATTGCCGCGCGCCGTCTCTGGATGCTCGGGATCATCCAAGCTGGCAAGCACATCTCGCTGCTCTCCGCCATACCGCGCAGCGAAGGGCGAGGAGCTCCCCCAACTCAGGCACGACCAGCGCGCATTCTCATCCTCTATGCCGAGGTCGGAGAGGTAGAGCGGCAGCGCGTCGTGGTAGACCGTCGCCCGAAATTCTTCATCATACAGCTCAGGCGGAACTTCATCGCTGTCAAAAAGTCCGTTCTGCTCCATGGTAAGCAGCACCCCCACCGAAGCCAGCGCGACCGCCGCCGTCACGCAGGCCGTGACGATGCAGCGCTTCGCCCTGCCCGCACCGGTTTTCACCGCCGAATAGGTGAGAAACATCGCAGCAAACGGCGTGATCCCGCACAGGATCGCGGCAAGGTAAAGCCTCCCCGCACTGCTGCTGCCGGTTCCCAGCAGAGCTCTCACCAAAATGCCGAAAAGTGTCAGCAGCAGCGCCGCGCGCTCCAGTATCTGGAGCCACGGGCGCGACTTTGCAGGCAAAAAGCGGTGTTCCTCTCTCGCCGTGCGCGCCGCCTTCCGATACCAGCTGTTATAGCAGATAAGGTCAGTCCCGCAGATCAGCGTGACAACAGGCGAAATACATGACAAAAAATCCCCCATTCCATAGATAAGCGTATTCAGAGGGTCTGTTTTCAGGCCGGTCAGGATATCCCAGATCCTGAGGAGCATATAGCCGAACCAAAAAATCATCATACTGTGGTAATATTTGAGCCCGCGGTGCATCGCGTCCACCTGCAAAACAGGGTCAGTCTCAACATCCACAGCGTTTTCATCCGCTGTGCAGAGCACATGGCGGGTCCTCCCGCCAAGGCCGCCGCCCTCGCCCTCGGCTCCGTTTCCCCAGAAGGTCAGATCACCAACGCCCGCTGACTGCTGCCAGCCTGCCTGTGCACAGTACTCGAGGAAAACATCTTCGCCGTCTGCACCACCGTCATCGGGGTAGTAGGTGATGGCGAAGCGCAGCTTCTGCGGCTTAATGCGGCGGTAGCGGATGAACAGGCCCACGCGGTCAGGCGCCCAGCCCTCCGCCGCCATGCGCTCAAAGTGGCGCGCAAGGCCCTCGGTGTCGTAAAAAGAATAGGGATTCAGCTCCCGTTTGGTGTTGCGCATCAGAAAAACCTCGCTTTCTCTCATTTCTCTCCGCCCACGATAGGGCGTTATCTCTCAAATAGCTTCTCGTAGTCCCGCACCTGTGCTTGCAGGCGCTCCACCTCGTTTTGCAGCAGCGTTTTTCCCTCCGCTGTGAGCTGATAGCTGCGCCGCCGCCCCTCCGCGCGCGTCTCGACGATATACCCCGCCGCCAAAAACTGCTCGAGCAGGTTGTAGAGCGTCCCGGGGCCGACGGCCACGCGCCCGCCCGTCAACTCGTTCACGCGCGCCATCACGTCCATGCCGCAGCACTCCTCGCGCAGACACAGCAGGATGTAAAACATCTGCTCGGTCAGCGTGCTGAATTTCTCCCGCGCCATCGTCGGCCTCCTTTTATCGATATTCGATATTCTTGAGGAGAGTATATTATCGAATATCGATATTGTCAAGAGGGAGATTTTCTTCTTCAAAGAAAGACTCCCTCTTGTTCGCACAGGTGCGAGAGATTTGCGGCACTGGTGCCGCGGGGAAGGCAGCGCCGTAGGCGCTGCACGGGATAAGGGGGATATTCTCTCACGTGAGAGAATATCCCCCTTATCCCCCCAAGAGAACGCAAGGGGCCTTGCCCCTTGACCCCGCACATTGGCAGTTTGCAGCTTGAAGGACTGCACACGCTGCGCAGTGCGGGTGCGGTGTACATGGCTTCGCCATGAATCTCTGCGTTTCGACATATCCAGCAACCGCGCCTTACTATCGTGAGGCGTGAGTGACGGTAGCATGGCAGCAGACTGCTTGCGAAATAGCGGCATTGCTGCGCTCGCCGCATTGATGACACTGGCGGTAGAAGGAAATTAGTCTGTACTTCTACAAGATGGGCAGAGCGGCAGCGGATAGTAGGAGCAAGCCAAGTCGTATAGCAGAGGCCAACGCGGCTTCGCCGCGCTATGGGCAGTGCAATCGGCAAGCATTGCAGCTCTTCGAGCTGCTCGCTTACAATGCGAATCCCTTTCTCTTGGGGGGCAAAGGGGGATATTCTCTTTCCGTGGAAAGAGAATATCCCCCTTAATCGTCCCCCTGCACGGTGCAGGGACAGAAGCAGCCCTTTCGGGCTGCAAAATCTCCGCGCGCTGGAGAACGCGCAAAAAAGGAGCACCCTGCGGGTGCTCCCTCTTTTCACTCTCCCAAGAGCCGCACAACGCTTTCCCAGCGGAGCTGGTCCGTGTCGTAGCCATACGACTTCCCCTTCGCGTCCGTGTAGCGGAAAAACGGCCCCTCCGTCCAGTCGTTGGACGGATTCACGAGCTCGACCTTCCAGATCTCAAGCGTCGAGCCGTCGCCGTAGTCGATCACGGCGTAGGGCATTTCCTCCGGCGCAGCGGCGGTGCGGCCCGCGCCGGCCTTGTCGATAAGGTATAAAAGGTCACTGAGATCGTCGATCGATACGTCCGCTTCGCTTCCGTTCACTGTGACGCGAAACGTCTCTGTGCTTCGCGCATCGCGCGTGCTGTCCGTCAAATCGGAGACAAAGGCATGAAAACGGAACTGGTAGTGACAGGCCCAGTATGTCAGACCGCCAAAGAGCAGAAACAGCGCGCAGCAGAGCGCGATGGGGCCGGTCAAACGCTTGGGCTTTGGCTTGCCGCGATCAACGGAATCGTAAAGTCCCATGAGTTTCCTCCTGTTCTCTTGTCCGCTGGTTTCCTTTCTCTTCTATTTGGGTTGAATTGCGAAAATTACTGGTTCGCCGCGCGCTCCGCCGCCTCGACGACATGGCTTGCGAGGATCGTGCTCGTCACGGTGCCGACGCCGCCGGGGACCGGGGTGATGGCCTCGACGACCGGCTCAACCTCGGCAAAGCGGGTGTCGCCGCAGAGGTTGCCGTCCGCGCCGACGTGGATACCGACATCCAGCACGACCTGACCGGCGCGCACGCTCTCCGCGCCGACCATACCGGCCTTACCGGCGGCGACGACGAGGATGTCGGCCTCGCGGCAGATCTCGGGCAGATTCTCGCTGCGGCTGTGGCAGATGGTCACGGTCGCATGCTCGGCGAGCAGCAGCAGAGAGACCGGCTTGCCGATGACAAGGCTGCGGCCGATAACGACGACGCGCTTGCCCTTGATGGGGATGTTGTAGTGCTTGAGCAGCGCCACGCAGGCCGCGGCGGTGCAGGGGGGGTAACCGCCCTTGGTGCCGGCGTACACGGCGGTCATGGAGCCGTCGGTGATGCCGTCCATGTCCTTTTTCGGGTCGAGCGCCGCGCGGGCCGCCTCGTCATCAAGGTGCCCCGGCAGCGGGCGGAACATCAGCACGCCATGCACCTTTTCATCTGCGCCCAGCGCGTGGATGTTCTCCATCAGCACCTCCTGCGTCACATCCTCAGGCAGGACGACCTGACGGACGGCGACGCCGACCTTTTCGCAGCGCTTGAGCGCACCGCGCTCGTAGGCCAGGTCGTCCTCGCGTGCACCGACGCGCAGGATGGCGAGGCAGGGCTCTACGCCGTTTTTCTTCAGTTCTTCCGTCTTTGCATGGAGCCCCTCGGTCAGCGCCTTGGCGACCTCAGCTCCCTTGAGCAGCATAGCCATAGTAAAAATTCCTCCTCTGATCGACGCGGTCATCCGCGTTCCTATCCATGATTAGGATAACAAAATTAAAAATTGCTGTCAATTTCTTTTGACAAGCGCGGCGGGATATTATTTTACTTTCTTCGGCAGCTTGCCTTTTCCCTCGCTTTTTGCTACGATAGGAGCGACAAATTTTGAAAGCATCAGGAGGGGCATTCCCATGTCTGTGATCGAAGAGAAAAAAGCACTGAGAACCTTTATCCGCAAGAAAGAGCGTACGCTCGACCCCGTCTACAAGGCCGAGAGCTCCGAGGCCATCTGCCGCCACCTGCTCGCACTCGACGAGTACAAGAGCGCGAAAGTCGTCTTCGCCTTTGCCGGCACCGAAAAGGAGATCGACACCTCGCTCTTTATGAACGAGGCCATTGCTGCGGGCAAGACGCTGATCCTGCCCCGCTGCGCCGCAGAGCATGCCATCGACCTATGCGTCGTGCGCTCGATAGACGACCTGGAGGCGGGCGCCTACGGCATTTTAGAGCCGAAAAAGAGCTGCGCACTCGTCACCGCGGCGGACATCGACTTCGCCGTCGTGCCCTGCCTGTCGTTCGATCGCAAGGGCCGCCGTCTCGGTCAGGGCGGCGGGTACTATGACCGCCTGCTGCCGCAGCTCCACTGCCCGACGGTGCTCATCTGCCGCGAGCAGCTCATGTCGCCCGAGGTGCCGGTCGAGGAGCATGATATGCGCTGCACGATGCTGGTTACAGAGAAAGGGATTTTGACGCCGGAGGCGTAAAAGAGCTTTTTTCCTGCGCTGGTGCAGGAGGATGATTCCCGTACCGTGCGGGAGTGCGTAAAAGGGGGATACTCTCTTTCTCGAAAGAGAGTATCCCCCTTTACAACCCCCGAGAGAAAGGACGAGGGGCCTTCCCCCT
>OGXE01000993.1_pt1 | contig 25504 bp, 26 predicted proteins | sample 1576181 | NCBI WGS metagenome assembly OGXE01 (sample SAMEA3541478, study PRJEB24748) | human gut metagenome | biome: human gut; feature: human-associated habitat; material: faeces | place: China | collected 2012 | reverse complement strand
CCGGAAGCAGAGAAGGCGGGAACTGCTTTCTCTGCCGGCTTTTAATTTTCTTTTTCCTCTTTGGGAAGGCTCAAAAGTCCTTCTCTTAGCCCTTCTTCTAAAGCGTGATCGCCTAACCAGATAGAAAGGACAGCATCATAAAGCGCCTTGCCTCGGACGGGATTGCCCATCAGCTGGCCGTTGTAATAAACGAATGTCCCGCGGGAAGGGAGCCAATCCACATCAGCCACATCGCCGGGTTCAAGGTTCGTTAGGTCCTTCATGAATTCTTCAATCTGCTGAAGTTCATTCTCTATGAAGTCCTGATAAGTCTCATCATTGTTTTCTGCGATGGCCTCGCGCATAGAGGAGATGAAATCTTCCGCGTTCACTTGGCTGTTTCATGTTGTACGCATGTCATTCGTCGCAGGTTTAGCGGCATTGGTTGTATTGGCTTATCAGTATTTTAAAAAGCAGAAACCACAAGGTATTACCGTGCCAGTGGATAGTTTAGTCGTTATCATTGGGCTGATTGCATTTAGCGTGATTCCACTTTTAGTCAATGGTACGCGAGATTTTTCGGTCATCACCATGTATGTGAAAGAGCTGATTTTATTTATCTTCGGCGTGGGACTTTATAATGCCTTCTATGCCAATGTAAATGGTCAACAGAACGTGATACGTGATTTACAACTTGGTGTGCTGGTGCAGTTTGTTGTGGGCGTGATTGGCTTACTCGGTGCATCATTTATGATTGATTTCTTGCTTTCAACCAATGCGGTGTTGCCCGCACGTTTTTATGGTTCAGAGCAGGAATATCGCTTATATAACATCACCGCAACTGCCTTTTTCCAGTTGAGTTTATTCTATTTAATGCTGTTGCATTTCTTGCTCGCTTACAATGCAAAACATAATACGCTCCCAAGTGTTTTAGTGTTTTTTATGCTATGTATTGGGTTGATTTCAGGACGTACATTCCTTCTGTTATCAGTTGTGAGCATTTTAGTGTATTTCAAATGGCGTTATGTCCCATCACTCATTGCATTTGCTGTTTTAGTCTTATTATTGGCGTATTTCTTACCTGAAAATCCTTATGTGGCACATGCTTTAGAACCCGTGATTAATTTATTGCATGGAGCAGGATTTGTCAGTTCGTCAACCGATACGTTGATGAAAAACCATCTCTTCATGCCAACACTTAAGCAGTTTATTTATGGCGATGGTATGTACATGACCGGTGAGTTAGAAGTTGGTCGTTACTATGGGCATACGGATTCTGGTTTCTTACGCCAAATTCTTTATGGTGGCGTGTCTTATGCTTTAGTGTGTTTTGCCGTGACATTCTATTTTGTACGCAAAGTTGCCTTAAACTGGTTTGATGGCAGCTGGAAATTTATCCTTTCTGCCTTTGTGATTTTAGCGTTCTGTAACATCAAAGCGGACACCTTTGCTTTCCCTGGTATTATGTTTGTCATGTTGATGTTCTTATCGCTTTTTGGCACTCATGGTAAACAGCTTATTTTATTTAAACAAAAGGAGCCGAAAGATGTTTAGTATCATCGTGCCTTCTTATAATCGGAAAGAAGAAATTCCTGCGTTATTGGAAAGTTTAACCAAGCAAACCACTTATAATTTTGATGTGGTGATTGTGGATGATTGTTCAAAAGAACCCGTTGAAGTCACACAAGCATATCCATTTGCAGTTAAAGTCATTCGTAACGAAACTAATCAAGGTGCCGCAGAAAGCCGTAATATCGGAGCAAGAAATGCCGATAATGAATGGTTGTTATTCCTTGATGATGATGATCGTTTTGCAAATGATAAATGTCAGAAATTAGCTGATGTGATTGCCGAGCATACCGATGTTAACTTTGTTTATCATCCTGCTAAATGTGAAATGGTCAATGAAGGTTTTAGCTATGTGACCAACCCGATTGAGCCACAAGAGATTAGCGTAGAGCGAATTTTACTGGCGAATAAAATCGGTGGTATGCCGATGATTGGGGTGAAAAAAGATCTGTTTTTAAAAATCGGTGGATTATCGACCGCACTTCGTTCATTGGAAGACTATGATTTCTTGCTGAAACTTGTGCAAGATCCAACGTTTAAAGCGTGCAAAGTAGCAGAACCATTAACTTATTGTACCTTCCATACTAAGCGTTCTAGCGTATCAACGGATACGACTAATACGCAAAAAGCGATTGATTATATCCGTGAAAATTATGTGAAAACGGCAGAGCAAGAAAAGAATTTTGCCATCAACGCACAATATATGTTGGCTTACCCACATATTATGAATTTATCCCGTAAAGCGGCTTTTTACTATTTTGAGATTTTTAAATTAACGAAAAGTATTAAGCAGCTAGTCATTGCCTTTGTGGTTTTAATTTCCCCTAAATTGGCAATTAATTTGAAACGGTTTATGTAGATAACTTATTAGATAGAGAAGTATGAAATTTTCAGTTTTAATGTCCTTATACATTAAGGAAAATCCACAATATTTAAGAGAATGTTTTGAAAGTTTAGTGGCTCAAACCCATCCAGCAGATGAGATCGTGTTGGTGTTTGATGGTGCGGTAACGCCAGAATTGGAAGCCGTGGTTTCTGAATTCGAAACCAAATTACCCTTAAACTTAGTGAAGTTGCCTAAAAATTTAGGTTTAGGTAAAGCGCTCAATGAAGGATTGAAACATTGTTCACACGATTGGGTCTTCCGTATGGATACCGATGATATTTGTGTTCCAGAGCGTTTTGCTAAACAAGTAGCGTTTATTGAGCAACATCCGGATACAATTATTTTCGGTGGGCAGATTGCTGAGTTTGGCGAAAATATTCAAGACATCGTGGCATATCGTAACGTGCCGACTGAAGCACAAGATATCGTTAAATTTACGCAAAAACGTTGTCCGTTCAATCACATGACGGTGGCGTATCAAAAAAGTGCGGTCATTAATTGTGGTGGATATGAAGATTTACAGGAAGATTATTACCTGTGGATTAAGCTTGTGGCACAAGGTCAAAAAGTGGCAAACTTGCCGGATATTTTAGTTTATGCTCGCGTGGGCAATGGTATGGTAGAGCGTCGTCGTGGTTTAAACCAAGCGAAAGCAGAATGGCGTTTATTTAAATTGAAACATCGCTTAGGCATTCAAGGCTTATTTTCGGGCTTATTTACCTTTGCCTTGCGTTCAGGTTCTCGCTTGCTACCAACTTCATTATTAAAAGCGGTTTATAACCAATTTTTACGCAAATAATGCGATATTTTGATAATTAAAAAAGGAAAAGAAATGAATTTAATCTCAACGTTAAAAATGACGGCATTATCGACCGCACTTTTATTGGCGGGTTGTTCGAACAATACGACAACAACGACAACATCGTCCACAAAAAGTATTCCATCAGTAAGCAGTAATGCTGTTTATAGCAAACCAAGAACTTTAGATAACTTTAATGATTATGTACAGTTCTTAAAAGGTAAAGCGGCGGCTGAAGGCGTCTCGTTGTCAGTATTGAATGCACAAAATAATATTCAATATATGCAAAAGGCTGTGGATTTAGATCGTGCGCAAGCGGGTAGAAGCAAGCGTAATTCAGATCAACCTCAATTACCCAATCCAAATGGCACAACCAATTATCTGAATAAAGTACTGACTCAAAACAAAGTGGATATTGCCGAAGAGCGTTATTGGGAAGTTCAGGCGCCATTACAACAAGCAAGCCAACGTTATGGTGTTCAACAGGAATATATCCTTGCCTTATGGGGCATGGAAAGTAGCTTTGGTCACTACCAAGGTAGCTATGATGTGCTTTCAGCTTTAGCTACATTAGCCTTTGATGGCAGACGTGAAGCCTTATTCAGTAAAGAATTTGTGAATGCGATGAAAATGTTAGAACGTGATCATATTCAACGTCACAGAATGTTAGGTTCTTGGGCGGGCGCAATGGGGCAAACTCAATTTATGCCAAGCGCATTCTTAAATTATGCGGCAGATGGTAATAATGATGGCGTGAAGGACATTTGGACGAACCAATTTGATGCGTTTGCTTCAATTGCAAATTATCTCCACACTGTAGGTTGGGATAACAAATTGCCTTGGGGCGTTGAAGTCACATTAAATCAACCATTAGATTTATCGCTTTCAGGCATTGAGAAAAACAAAGCACGTTCATTAAGTGACTGGCAGTCTAAAGGTGTCACCTTAGCGAGCTTCAGCCAACAAGAACAAGATAAATTGACCGCACTTTCGCAAGCAGATCTTTGGTTAGTTCGTCCCGATAAAGAAGTTGGGCGTGCATTCTTGGTCTCCAATAACTACCGCACAATTTTAGATTGGAACAAATCGAACTATTTTGGCGTGAGTATTGGTATGTTTGCTGATCGCATTAAGATGGCAACCGGCTTGTAGAAAATTATTTTCCTTTTATAATCCAACAAAGCTTTGTTGGATTATTTTTTATCTGTAATTTGAATATTTGGAGAACACGATGCAAAAAAAATGGCTTTCTATTTTATTGTTTGCACCTTTGATGCAGAGCAATTATGCCTTAGCTGATCAAGCTAAAGGAAAAGAATTGAATTATCAAGGATTGGGCGAAGTTCTGTTTTTTGATAAATCGCTTTCTTTTAATAAAACACAAAGCTGTTCAACTTGTCACAACCCGGGTACCGCCTTTGTGGATCAACGTAAAAATTCGGCAAATCAAATGGTCTCCGAGGGGGATAATCCTCATCTTCATGGTAATCGCAATGCCAATACAGCGCTTTATGCAATGTTCTCACCAGATTTTCATTTTGATGAAAAAATTCAAGATTATGTTGGCGGACAATTCTGGGATGGGCGAGCAAAAGATTTAGCCGAGCAAGCAGGTGGTCCACCAGTTAATCCTGTAGAAATGGGCATGCCAGATAAAAAATCGATTGTCGAACGTCTAAAAGCGAATTCAATTTATTACAAGGCAATTACGGATATTTATGGTGAAAGCATTTGGGCAGATACCGACAAAATCTATGCCATTATGGAAAAAGCCATTGCGGAGTTCGAAAAGCATGAATTATTTGCGCAATTCTCTTCAAAATATGATCGTGCATTAAAAAATGAAGCGGAATTGACCGCACTTGAAGCGGAAGGTAAGGCATTATTTTTCGATAAAACACGTACAAATTGTAGTAACTGCCACCAATCAAGTGACGCGAACTTAGCAAAAGAAACCTTTACGAATTATCGCTATTACAATATCGGCGTGCCAAGTAACCAAGCGTTAATTAAGTTAAATAAACTTGCGGCTGATTATGTGGATAATGGACTATTGGATAATCCGATGGTGAAAGGCGATGAAAAGCAAAAAGGTAAATTTAAAGTGCCAACATTGCGTAACATTGGTGTCACAGCACCTTATATGCATAACGGCGTTTTCCGTGATCTAAAAACTGTTTTGCTATTTAAAGACAGTTTTAATAATCCTAATCGTAAAATTAATCCTGAAACAGGAAAAGCATGGGATAAAGCCGAATATGCTCAAACCATTAATCCTGATGTTTTAAAAGCCAAACCGCTTACAGATGAAGAGATTAATGCGTTAGAGGCATTCTTAAAAACATTAACTGACGAAGCTTACGAAGAATAATTAAATGCCTGAGTTGAATTTAGCAATCGTTTTCGCTATTATGCGAACCGATAATTATTGTCATTTAAAATTGTTTAATTTTACTCAGGAGATTTTTCTTATGAAAAGACGTTTTTCAACTTTAGCGATTGCTACTATTCTTGGTTTAAGTGCAGGTTTTGCCAATGCTGATCCCGTGAAAGTAAAAGATATACTTGATCGTGAAGTCACTGTTAATTTACCGGCAAAACGCGTGGTGCTTGGTTTCTATTACCAAGATTATATGGCAGTCGGTGGTGACAAAGCGTTAGATAACGTTGTCGGTTTTTCTAAGAAAGTATGGTCTTCTTGGGCACCAGCAAGCTGGGAGTTATTCAGCAAAGCGGTGCCAAAATTGAATCAATTAGATGATGTAGGTGAAGTAGAAGAAGGCACGTTCTCTGTGGAAAAAGTGCTTTCATTAAAACCGGATCTTTTAGTCTTAGCTGATTGGCAGTACGAAATGCTAGGATCTGATTTAGATGCTATCAATGAAGCGGGTATTCCAATTGTTGTATTAGATTACAACGCTCAAACCTTAGATAAGCACATTAAATCTACTGAAATTATTGGCGAATTAACAGGTCAGAAAGATCGCGCAGCAAAAATTGCGAAAGAATACAAAGACATTGTAGAGCATATTCAAACGACGGTTAAAAATGCAAAATTAGCAAAACAACCGAAAGTGTACGTGGAGTTTGGTCGTGGTGGCCCAGCTGAACAAGGGATGACGTTCTTCTCTAGTATGTGGGGCTCTATGATTAGCCTTGTAGGCGCAGAAAACATTGCACCTGCAGAAATCGGTAAATGGGGTACATTAGCTGCTGAAAAAGTATTAGCCGCGAAACCGGATGCGATTATTATTACCGGCCGTGAAACTGAATTGAAGAAAAATCAAGACGGTATGGTAATGGGCTTTGGTATTGAAAAAGCGGAAGCGGAACGTCGTTTAAACGCATTCAAACATCGTGCAGGTTGGGCTGAATTACCGGCAGTGAAAAATAACCGTGTTTATGCAGCATATCATGCAAATTCTCGTACGTTATCAGACAGTGCTTCTGTTCAGTTTGTAGCTAAAGCAGCGTATCCTGATCTGTTTAAAGATTTAGATCCGCAACAAACTTACTTAAACTTCTATAAAAACTACTTACCGGTTACTCCGGAAGGTACGATTTATCTTTTCCCTGAAACTAAATAAGGAAAATACTAATCAATGAAAAACAATTCTGTTGTAGCAGATATTGTGGCTAACCAGCGTAAGCTTGAACGCAAACGCTGGTTTGTTATTTTATCTTTTCTTGTGATTGGCGTGGTCAGTCTTATTCTCGATGTGATGACTGGCCCTGCGATGTTATCGGTATCGGAAGTTGTGAATTCGTTATTCGATATCGGTGAAGTCGATAAAATGACAGACAATATTGTGCATAATTTACGTTTACCGATGGCATTGATGGCGCTTGTAGTTGGGGCTACATTGGCTGTAGGTGGGGCAGAGATCCAAACCTTATTAAATAACCCTATGGCGAGTCCTTATACATTAGGTCTCGCGGCTGCGGCAGGTTTTGGTGCTTCTATTGTGATTGCTTTCGGAAGCTTTGGTTTACCCGTACAAGTTGCCGTGCCAATTGGTGCGTTTGTCATGACTATGCTTGCCTCGGGGATTCTTTTCTTATTTGCCTCTAAACGTCGATTTAGTTCTGAAATGCTCGTGTTGGTGGGGATTGCATTGCTCTTTATTTTCCAATCCTTACTTTCATTGGTGCAATTTATTTCAGCGCCGGAAGTCTCGCAACAAATCCTATTCTGGTTATTTGGTAGTTTAAATAAAGCCACGTGGCAGAGCTTAATCATCATTATTGTCGTCACCACAATTTGTGTAGCATTACTTTCAAAAGAGCTTTGGAAATTGACCGCACTTCGTTTAGGTGAAGATCGTGCGGCGAGTCTTGGTATCAATTTGCAAGTATTGCGTATCAAGGTGCTGGTTCTGGTTGCAATGATGACGGCGACGGCAATTAGTTTTGTGGGCGTGATTGGCTTTATCGGCTTAGTTGCACCACATGTTGCTCGCATGTTACTTGGTGAAGATCAACGTTTCTTCTTACCGGGCGCAATGTTAGTCGGTGCAGCATTCTTATCCCTTTCTTCGGTATTATCCAAAGTCATTATCCCTGGTGCATTGTTCCCAGTGGGGATTGTTACCTCTTTTATTGGGGTGCCTTTCTTCTTTTGGATTATTTTAAATAACAAGAGGGGACAATAATGTTAGAATTAAAGAATCTTACGGTAAAACGAGGTGATCTCACCGTTGCAGATCACATTAATGTCCGTTTTGAAGAAGGTAAAGTGTATACGGTGCTTGGGCCAAACGGCACAGGAAAATCCTCCATGCTGAAAACCATTTTTGGTGAATTGCCACATGAAGGAATGATTACCTATCAAGGCAAACAGCTAGAACGGACGAAGTTAGCAGATTGGCGTAAACCAATTGGCTATATGCCTCAAGATAGTCGAGTAGATGCAAGCTTGACTGCACTTGAAGTTGTCCTTTTGGGACGAATGGATAGTCTAACGATGCGAGTAAGCGATGAGCTTCTCACTGAAGCAGCAAGTATTATGGCGCAATTAGGTATTGGTCATTTAGCCCATCGTGATATTCTGAATCTCAGTGGTGGACAGCGTCAAATGGTGATGTTTGCTCAGGTTTTATTACGTGAGCCACAGATTTTAATGTTGGACGAGCCGGTGAGTGCGTTAGATATGCATCATCAGCTTAATCTATTAGAAGAAGTTTACACCTATACGAAACAGAAAAATCTGATTACTATAATGGTATTACATGATTTAAGTCTTGCCGCTCAATTTTCAGATGAGTTGATTTTACTTGGTGAAGGTAAAGTGCAAGGCGTGGGCGATGCGCATCATGTTTTACAAGTAGAAACCATTAATCGTTTATATCGTGTAAACGTTGAATTATTACAATGTAGCGCAGGTTTGCCGGTGGTTCGTCCACAACGTAAATCAGCACATTCTTAAGAAGGAAATGAAAATGAAGAAAATCGCACTTGCAGCATTATTAGGATTAAGTTTTGCTGCTCAAGCCGCACATTATGACATCAAAATGCTGAATTCTAACAGTGAAGGCTCAATGGTTTTTGAACCGGGTTATTTAAAAGTACAACCAGGTGATACCGTGACATTCCGTCCAGAAAATAAAAGTCACTTTGTGCACAGCAAAGCAATTCCTGAAGGTGCACAAAAATTCCAATCTGAAGAAGATCAGGAACTCACGATCACTTTAGATAAAGAGGGTGTTTATATTTATACCTGCCCAGTACACCGTTCAATGAATATGAATGGTGTGATTCAAGTGGGTGATAATCTACCAAACAAAGAACAAGCAGAGAAAGTGGTGAAAGATCTTGAGAAGAAATCCATGACGAACAAAGGTCGTCTTGAAAAATATTTTGCTCAAGTAAAATAATCATTGAAATTGATGCGCCAGTTTGATGATTGGCGCATCTTCTTTATGCTTCAAACCTGTTATTATTTACTATGCTTACAATTACCACTTGCAAAACGTATCCTTCAGCCCCTCAAAATCTTATCCCTGTACAAACACAACTTTCTAATCAAGGTATTCCTACTCAATTTTTACCTTGGCAAGAAACATTACAGAGTCATTTTATTCTGCCTTTAGCGGCATGGGATTACGCAAATTTCTACAATGAATTTATTCAATGGATTAAACAGCATAAGAATGCGTTCATCAATCCTGCGGAATTAATGTTATGGAATAGTCATAAAGGCTATCTATGTGATTTGCAGAATTGGGGTGTCAATGTTATCCCAACCATTATTTGCTCAACAAAAACATCTGAGATTTTGACCGCCCTTGAAAGCCAAGATTGGCCTGAATTTGTCATTAAACCTGCTGTAGGGCAGAGCGGTAATTTAGTGACAAAACTCAAACAAGGTGAAGCATTACCTGATCTTTCTGCGTATGGTGAGCAAGTTGTGTTGCAACCGTTTATTCCTGAAGTGGCGACAAATGGTGAAACCAGTTTGATTTTTTTCAATGGTGTATTTAGTCATGCTATTCGCCGACAGCCACCTCAAAATGAATGGCGAGCGAATTCACAATATAAAGTTGAAATTATCCCTGTTGAGATTGATAGTAATATCATTGAAACAGCTCGCCATGTTTTGCATAAATTGCCCGAAATGCCTGTTTATGCACGAGTAGATGGAACGATTATTGACAATACATTTTTATTGAATGAATTAGAGTTGATTGAGCCTGCGTTATATTTAGATCGTTGGGAAGGGGCGACAGAACGATTTGTTGATGTTTTAAAAACAAGAATAACGAAACAAAAACTCTAAATACTTAGTTATGTGATAAAGAGCTGCAAAGTAAAAGGATAAATAACTTAAAGTAGAGAAAATAAAAATGATGCTAGAAGCTAAAAAAACAGATTTTGAATACAAGAATGGTGATATATATTTCGGATTCGGATTATTTATCAATTTACATTTAAATAAAATTTATGTGCTTATCAGACGTCCATCAGATTTAACGCCAGTGTTAGAGGATCTATCTCAATTTAATGTGATAAATTCAAGTGATATTTTAGATTGGGAGAAAAGGATTGAAAGTAATGGGCTATATATAACTATTCAACCAACAGAATTGTATGGGTTTGACTGGGAGCTCTATCATGATGGAAATGAAAAAGCGAATAAGACCTTTGAAGAAATATATATAAATATTGAAAGTAAATATAGTAAACCGGGTAAATAGCTACAGTTTATTGTCTAAAGCGCTAAGGTATTGTAAATTTACCTCATAAAAAAACCTTACTTGTTACAGTAAGGTTTTTTTCATCTTAACGATTAATTATTTTGCAGCTGGAGCAGCTGGTGCTGCAGGTGCAAATTTTTGTGCTAAATCAGCACCGTCTTTTTGTAATTTAGCTACTGCAGCTTGTAGTTTTTCAACTTTAGCTTGGTAAGCTTTAGTTTGTTCTTCAGTTGGCGCTTTAGTTGCTAAGTTTAATTGATCAACTAATAATTCGCTTGATAATGCAAGCACTTCTTTATTTTGATCTTTAATGTTTTTCACTGAAGGCGCAGTAATATCTAATTTATCTAAGCTTGCAATAGTATCTTCAACAGTTTTGTTGAAAGTTTTGATTGCTTCTTCAATTTTCTTCTCATCTTTTGCTTGAACCGCAGCAGTTAAATCAGATTGAAGTTTTTGTTGTGCAGCCATTTGAGCTTGCGCTTGGCTTGCGTTCCATTCAAGTAATTTGTTGTAGTCAGCTTGTTCTTGAGCTGGTGTCGCTTCAGCAGGTTTTGCTGCTTCTTGTTTAGCTTCTGGCGCAGGCTGAGTTGTTTCAGGTTTTGCTGGAGCTGGTTTATCAGCTGGTTTATCACAAGCAGTTAAGAATAATGCAAATAATGCAGTTGCACTGATTTTAGTAAATTTGTTCATAAACAATCCTTTATTGATATATAAAAAATTTCTTAGCTTATAAAAACTAAGCCCTTTCTAAGACCTTACATTTTAAAATTAGTTTAAAAAAATTTCAAAAACTATTTTAGTGTTTGAATATATTCACTTAAATTATGAATATCTTGCTCACTTAAACGTTGTTTTGCCGGGCTTCCTGCGCTAGGAATATTTCCTGCTTTTCGTTCTAAAAGTGCGGTTGAAATTTCTTCTGGTTTTAGCTGATTAATAATTTTTGATTCACCCATTGCTGGTTTTTCGCCTTGTTTTCCATGACAAGTTGCACAAGAGCGTTTATATACCTTTTCAGCTTTCACTAAATCAGCTTCGGCAGAAAAAGCAGGAGCCGCAAATAAAAAGCCTAAAACGGGTAAAAGTGTAGAGAGTAAGTAAATTCGTTTTTTCATTTTGGCTAGCCTTTAAATAATTTATCTAAATCCTCTGCGGGAATCGCGCCTTCATATTTAGCCTGAATATTACCTTCAGGTGTAATCACAAAACTTGTTGGCGTACCGATAAGCTGATAGCGTTCAGCAGTAATTTTTAATTGGTCTTTAATAACCGGCAGTGTAAGCTGACGTTTGGCGACCACGGCTTTGGTATCGACTTTATCTCCATCCACATTAATAGCGATAAGCTGAACTTTATCTGGATTAGCTTCGGCCAATTTTTCGAACTCTTTTAATTCTGCGACACATCGTCCACAGGTTTCAGACCAGAATGTCAGTAAGCGAGTGCCTTTCCAATCATCAAGTTTCACTTCTTTACCTTGTAAATCATAGGCTGCAATATCTGGTGCTTTTTGACCAATTGCAGCGACTTCGTCTTTACAAGAAACACTGCCGAAAATGACCGCACTTATCGCGAGTAGTTTTACGAATTTATTTTTCATGAATGTCCTCTTTTACAAATTTTCCGTGATGGAGATAAATAACACGGTCGGTTAACTCACCCAATTCAGGATTGTGTGTCACCATCACAATGGTTCTACCTTGGCGATTTAATTCTTGTAGTAAATCCAGTACAAGCGCTTCATTTTTTTCGTCGAGGTTACCCGTAGGCTCATCGGCAAAAATGACCGGAGGTTGGTTCACTAATGCACGAGCAATACATACCCGTTGTTGTTCGCCTCCAGAAAGTTGGCTTGGACGGTGATCAATACGATGACCTAATCCCACTTGTTCGAGTACCGCTTTAGCTGCCGCTTCATCAATCACACTGTGATAGTGCTGTGCGAGCATCACATTTTCAAGTGCGGTCAAATAAGGGATCAAATGGAATTGTTGGAAGACTAAACCAATTTTTTCCGCTCGGAAACGTTGTCGACCCACTTCATCTAGTTGTGCCGCATCGACGCCGTCTAAAATCACTTTACCTTCACTGGCGGTATCTAAGCCAGTTAGAATATTCATGAGTGTGGTTTTACCCGAACCCGATGCCCCCATGATTGCAATAAACTCACCTTGGCGAATTTGAATATTAATATCTTCTAAAGCAGTGACTTGCCCGAATCGTTTATATAAATGTTGCGTTTCAATCACAAATTCACTCATTTTATTCCCCTTTTAATACATTTGCGGTTTGGATATTTAAAGCTCGTTTGGTTGGTACAATCACCGCAATAAAGGCAACCAATAACGATAAGACGATAGTAATTGGAATAACCGGCAGACGCATATCAATATAAGATTTGAATACGGTTAATCCAAGTAATTGTGCCAAGATGTAGCCGAGAATCAGTCCCGCGACAATTGCACAAAGTGCTATGATGAGAATCTCGGTACTAATCTGTTTAATGATGTCACTTTGTTTGGCGCCTAAGGCTTTTTGTAGTGCAAATTCTTTTGCTCGCTCACCAACAATCGCAATCAATGTGGTGTTTACACAAAGGGTGGCGAGAATCAAAATAACCAATGAGATTAACCCCATTAAGCCTTTGATTTTATCTAAAATCTGCCCTTCAGAAGCAGAGACTTTTCGAATTGGTCGAGCAGTTAGATCGGGTTGTTGCTGCATAATGTCTTGCGCAAATTGTGCGACGTTACCTTGTTCGTTTTTCACATTGAGCAAGGCGTTGTTTGCCAAGCCTTCTTTATCTAACCAACTTTGTGCAAATTCTAAGCTAACGATTAACATGTTGTCTGTGGCATCGCCTGCCTCAACAATACCTTTTATCGTGAATTCATGTTTTTCAACCGCATTTTTAGACAGAGTTAATTTACTTCCAACGTTTAAATTGAGTCGTTCAGCTAAGGTTTTCCCAATCATGGCATTGCGATCATCAAAATTAACATTAATGGCTGAGCCGGTAATTTGCCAATAAGGTGCCAGAACATGCATATCTTCAAACCACACGCCCATAATGACGATTTTTTCTAAATCACTTCGTGCAACACCATATAAATAAGGGCTGGCGGCTGTGATGAAATTATCTGGGGCATTGTGTAGGATTTGCTTTAATTGGCGTTCTTTCATCAATCCACCATTGGCTGCACCAATATAAAAGTTTGCCCCGAAAGTACGGAGCTCTTGGCTCATTTTGGTATTAATATCGAAATATACTGCTGCCATTGCGGTTACAATAGACGCACCGACAGTTAGCGCAGAGAAGATAATAAATACTCGTTGTAAACGTAGGCGTAATGCTTGGAAGATTAAACGCCAAAACATACTTTTATTGGCGGCCATACAGCACCTCCACAGGGTAAAGTTTGGCAATACGATGGGCTGGGAACCAAGTGCCCACCACAGCAATTAAAATAGACAGCATCAATACGCAAGGGATGACAATCCAAGCGAAACTCAGTGGTACGCCAAATAGCGCTGAACCAATTAATCTTGCTAAGCCCCATCCAGCAATACAACCAAGCGATCCACCAATTAAGGCACTGATAATGGCTTCGCAATAAAATAATAAGGCGATTTGCCATTGGTACGCCCCTAAGGCTTTCATCAAACCAATTTCTTTTGAACGCTCAATGATCCCTGTACTCATTAATGAGGCAATCCCCATGGCTGCCGCGATTAAAGCGGCAAGAGTAACAACAGCAAGCAATAATTGGATTTTACCAATAACGACACCTTCTGACGCCGCAACCTGCCAAATTGGGAGAACAATGGCACCAGAAATGGCTTCTTCTAACTGATGGGAAATAGACGAAACATAAGCCGTACAATACCAACGATCGTACTCTTCAGCATCTAATGCATCGGTATTGGCACGCGCTTTACGAGAAAGGTCATTTTCAGGTACGGTAAGCGCAGAGACTCTGACAGATTGAATTTTCCCTTCTAAGCCCAGTAATTTTTGCACAGCATTGAGTGGCATAACTAATTGATTATCTTCAGCGCCACCTGTGGATAAAATACCGGTAATTTCAACCGCACTTTGATTATTAAGTTCATCATTTTGATAGTGAAGCTTGATTTTATCGCCTTGTTTTAGGCCAGTTCGTTGCGCTAATTGTTCACCAATGAGCGCAGGAATAAATTCACCTTCAGGCGTTTCAAGATCGTTTACCCATTCCCCTTGAACATGCCAATAAGGGCTAATAATTTTTTGTCCTGTGTGGTAATCATCTTCATCAGGTACAGGGATGTTGTGATCAAAAAATGTACCTAGCACATTAATTTGTCCAAGTGCGGTTGATTTATCGTGAGTTTTTTCGGAAAGCATTTCTGCTTTCACATCTGCACTTAATAATGGCGCAAAACCTACGATATTATTTCGCCAGAAAATATCTTTAATGTTAGGCAGCTCTTTTTCATCGAGAAAATCTTGGCTGCTTAAATCTGCGTTATGACTAAGTTCATCAGGTAGGGCTGCATTACTTGCGGGTTCAACTAAAATATTGGCTCCGTAAGACTTCAATTCTTTCGCCATTTTATCGCCAATATCAATGGATACCGCCAAGAGTGCAGAGACTAAGCCCGCCGCTAAGAAAATAGTAATAACGGCCAGCAGTTTACGTTTAATGCTGAAACGCCAAGATTGGAATAACATTCTTGCTAGCATTATTCCCCCTTACCTAAATACTTTTCAGGGTTATCACGGAATAAATCAAGATTTTTCTCACTTTCAAAGAAGTAAGTTTTACCTTCGTAATTATATTTGTGCTCAGTTTTAGTATTTTTCATTTGGGTGCCACTAATCGGATCTTTTACATCGATTTCAACAATCGTGCTAAATAAATTTAACCCTTCTTCTAAGCTGGTTCGATTAATGAGAATTTCAGTTTCGTTTTGTTGCCAATCTTCAATTGGAACAGGGTTGCAACTACCCGGTTTACCGATTGATGGAATAAACATATGTACGCCACAGCCGACACAAACCACTTGGTTGCCTTCCATCACATAGCCTTGGTCACCACAAAGCAAGCAGGCATCAAATACTGCAGCTAGACTTAATTTATCCGGTTGACGATTAATAACAAAAAAACGCACGGCTTTACCATCATCAGCAATCCAGACAAAACGGTGTAATTTACCGTCTTTTACTTGTTCAATTGGAATATGGACTTGTTGCTTTTCATCTAAGGTCAGAGGAATTGCTTCTGAAAGTTGTGGTGGACGAGAAGCAATTTGCTCCCAATAAAGTTGTGTAGCAAAAACAATTACCAAGGCCAAATAGCCCCATCCAAGTAAGCGAGAGGAGTTACGCAATGCAGCTAATTTTTGGCGTTTTTCAATGGGTTCTTGTGTGGCATTAACTTGTTGCTTGCGTGATAAATGAATTTTGCCGTAGAAGATGGCAAGTACAACGAAGAGTAAGGCGGCACAGATGTAATTTAACCAGCGAGTGATTTCGCCTGATTTCGCAACAAAGCTTAAACGTAGTTTGGTGAGTTCAAGCACTTGAAGTTTCATTAAAATTAATAAGAGTTCGCCAATAAGTGGAACAAGCAAGCAAACTAAGAGAAGGCTAATTGCACCTTTTAAAAGTGCGGTTGATTTTTGTTGTGTTTTTACCGCTTGTTTTAGAAGTAAATAGATCCAGCCTTGTAAGCATAAACAAAAAACAAAGGCAAAAATGACCGCACTGATATGTAAGATCGAATCAGTATTGATAACATCAGTAGAAACGAGAGCAGTAATATTAGGATCTTTTGCCCAGAAGCTTCCCGCGATGAGCATTAATACAGTTTGCCAAAAGGCAGGTAAGCGACCTTTGCCGAAAATTAAACATAAGGCAAAGATAATCAATAGCGCCAATATCACCGCATTGGCGATTAAATTGGTTATTTGTCCCGCAGGTAAACTAAGGCGCAGTACGATACCGGCAATAAAACCGAATAGGCTAAGCCAAATTATTTTTTTCGCGCTCACAGTGGATTGTTTACTGTGATAAACACCGAGCAATAATGAAAAAGGTAAAAGTGCTTGAAGCAGGAAAGTAAAAAAATAATTCATAGTTTGACCATTTAATAGGATAAAACAGACGATATTTTAAGGTTAAATGAAATGCTATTGCCTTCCCCTGAAATACAAGGGAAGGCAAGTGGGTAAAATTAATATTTACCTGAGATTATTTGATGCCAGTGAATTTGAATTCATAGCTTACATCAAATGGTTTCCACCAACGACCTACACCCGTTTCAGAGTCGGTATGACGGTGCATACCTGCTTTTGAAGGAGGGTCGATGTGGTAAGTTAATTTATAGTTACCCACGCCCATCATTTTCACGTTTGCACCGTAGTGAGGACCGTCACCTGCTACCATTGGCATGAAGGTACCTTCTTGTTTTTCACCAGTATCGGTATTCACTAAAGTATAGTTGATAGTTAAGTAAGGCATCCATTCACCATCACCAAAGCCATTTTTGTTACCTTTTACTGCGTGGATATCCGCTTCTAAGTGAATATCTGATTTCGCAGCAGGTAAACCCATGCCACGTGGTTCCATATCGATTGGTTTGAGATAAACCGCTGCAATTTCCATTTCATTCATGGTTACCGCTTCACCGATTGGATACTCTTGGAATGCGTTTGCAGTAGACGCGGTAAAAATACCCGCAAATAATGCTGTTGCTAAAAGTGCTTTTTTCATTGTTTTTCTCCTAAAGGATTGTTGGGTATTACGCGGCTTTTTTGCTTTGATATTTCATAATAAACAGAGCAAATACGGCTGCGATGAGTAAGATTGCTTGTGGGATTAGGGTTTCCATATAAGGATAAATACCTAACCACGAAATTTCAGGCACACCGCTAATCAGCGTTGGCTCGAAAAGTTTGCCTTCAATGAGTTCTAAAACAGATTTACCGGCGAATACAAAGGCCATTAAATACATGAAAGAACCCGTGAACATAAAGAATGGTTTAAGCGGTAATTTCACCACGGTATAACGCATCACGAAGTAGCAAATGGTGAGAATAATTGCGCCGACAATGATACCTGCGAAAAGGTAGATAAAACTGACCGCACTTTTCGCATCACCCACGAGGGCATAGTAGAACAATACGGTTTCCGCCCCTTCACGATATACGGCTAAGAAGCTAGTCAGCCATAAGCCAATGAGTGAGCCAGTAGTGAGGGCAGTTGAGAGTTTACCTTCTAAATAACGTTTCCAGTTTTGAGCTTCGACTTTTGACAATAACCAGTAACTCATCATAAAGAGCATAATTACGGCAAAAATCATCGTAAAGCCTTCGAGCAATTCGCGGTTTTGACCGGAATTTTCAAAGATAAGCTGGAAGATAAATGCGGTAATCACACTGGCAATTAATGCCACATAAACAGACTGACGGATAACCGGCAATTTATCTTGGTGGTTATTTTTAATTAAGTAAGTCACGATAGCCGCAACAATTAACAAGGCTTCCAAACCTTCACGAAGGATGATTAAAAGGCTATATAAGAACATCGACCAATCGCTTTGTTCTCCGCCCTGTAACATTTCAACCGCTTTAGTTAGATTCTGGTCTAAACCATCAGCTTGTGCTTGTAACTTATCACCTTGTTCAGCTTTCATTAAACTCACTAAACGAGTGAAGTAGCCTTCAAGTTCCGCTTTAAAGTTGCTATCACGAGAGCCAATTTTATTTTCCATTCCCGTACTTTCAAACACGTCAAAATAGGTATCTTGTACGGAAAGAATCGCTTTTTTGCTTTCACCTTGTTGATAGAGGGCAATAGCTTGTTGAATACGTTGATTAATCTCTTGTTTAATCTTATTCCAATCTTGCTCTTGTTGATTATCTGTTACTTGCTGTGCCGTATTAGATTGAACGTTTTGTTCTTCACGTGTCGTTGGCAGGTTAGGCAAGTTTTCTTCAATATCTTGTAATAATTGCGTGCTTTGATAGCCAATTTCTGTGATTTGATCGGCTTGTTCACTTAAACGGATGATATTGTAAAACTGTTGATTAATCGCTGCTGAAGTTTCAGCAGAGCGATTTTGACGAATGGACATTTCCATTTCTGAGTTTTTATAGCCATCATATTGTGCTTGTTGGAACAATTTTTTCGCGTTGGCGAGATCACCATTTTGATACGCTTCAAGCCCTTGAGCGATTAAGTCATCAATGGTTTTAAAACTTTGTTGCCAATAAGGGGCAATCGCTTGATTGTCATAAACGCCATGTTGTCCATCAGCATTGAGTTGATGACCTTCAACCAGAGATGGCAACACTTCTTTTAATTCTTTTTTAAGTTGATCGATTTTAGCTTGAATCTCTTTTTGTGAGCTTCCTTCACCGATCATTTTACGGATCTCGCCAAACGTGGCTTCCATTTGGTAGCTTTTTTGTGCGGAGAAATTGATGCGAATTGGGCCTTCTAGATTTTCAAAGACTTCAAAATAAGCCATTTGCACTTCAGTTCGGGCGTCATCTGTATTTCCTTGTTGGATAAGTTGAGACGTTTTATCTAAGCGAGCCGTAATATCATCAACCCATTGTTGATAGTTATCTTGTGCAAGGAGTGAAGAAGAAAAGGCGAGTGAAAAAATTAAAAAGAAAAATCGAATAGAGCGGGATAGCATCGTCTATTTACCTCATTACCTCAAATGAAATCAATTCCTATTTATAATTATCCTTTGATATCAGTGAAATGACAATAAATAATTCTAATTTTTGTGATGGAGATCAAAAAATTCACAAGAGGTGGAAATCCTAGATGGTTATTTTATGCTCAAAAGAATAAAGCGCCCTTGTTAGGCGCTTTATGGAGATATAAAAGTGCGGTCAAAATAAGCGAGTTTATTGAGCGGGTGCCGCTTCTTCAACAGGTGCTTTATTATCTAACACATCCCATACACTTTCTTGTTTTGGTGATTCTGGTTGATCAGGCTGTGGCGATTGCGTAGTTTGTGCAGCGGTAGCAGTAGCCGTACTCGTTGTTTGCGCAGAGGCACAGAAGTTTTGATCTTTATTTGCCCAAACTGGAATTGTTCGATTACTACCACAGCTCCAACTACCGTAAGCATTGATGCCAACCCATTTAATCGTAGAAGGTTGTCCGAGTTTTAGTTTTTCAATAACGACACGGTTTAAATAATCTTTATAGATTTGTAGTGCACCTGAAGCACCGGTTAATTTGGTTTCACCGTTATCATCACGACCTAGCCAAATGGTGCTGACATTTTTACCATCAATACCGACAAACCAAGTATCACGAGCATCATTGGTGGTGCCTGTTTTACCTGCAAGACGAAGATCCGCGTAATCATTTTGTAAGCTACGCGCGGTACCACGTTCTACGGTTTGTTGCATCGCATACAAGGTTTGATAAGCCGCTTCTCTCGGCACCACCTGATCCGGTACCGTATTGTGTTCGTAAATAATATTTCCTTGGCGATCAGCAATGCTTTGAATGGTACTTAACTCAATTTTGCCACCTTGATTTGCAATGGTTTGATAGAGTTTGGTCACATCATAAGGTGAAATACTATAAGAACCGAGCAAGGTAGCAGGCACTTTGGGAATCGCTACATTATCCCAGCCCATGGCTTTTTGCGTATCGATCACTTTGCTTAAACCGACTTTCATCCCAATATTTACCGTTGGAATATTCAGCGAGCGAGCAAGGGCATCCATCAACATAACCGAACCGCTATATTTGCGATCGTAGTTACGAGGTTGCCAAGGTTGGCTACCTTTAACATAAATCGTGATTGGCTGGTTTTGAATTGGCGTATTTAAACGAAATTGTTCCGGATTCATCAGTGCGGTCAAATAAATGGATGGTTTTACCAAAGAACCAATTTGACGTTTTGACATTAAGGCTCGGTTAAATCCGGCATATTCTGTTTGTAATCCACCGACAACAGCACGTATTTCACCCAAGTGATAATCCGCGACAATCATTGCGCCTTCTAAATGTGGATTTTTAGTTTGTATTTGCAATTGATTAACTGTATTCACCACAGCATTTTCAGCTTGTTCCTGTTGTTTTAAATCCATGGTGGAGAAAATACGTGCACCAAGTAGTGCAGAGGTTTTATTTTCCCCTAATTGACGGCGAAGATCGGCTTGCAATGTTTGAATGAAAGCAGGGTATTTACGTGAAATTTGACCTTTAGCTTGCACGCCTAATGGACGTTTACTCAACATCTCATACAACTCATCCCCAATCATTTGGTGATCGAGCATCAGTTTTAACACCACATTTCGGCGATCGAGTGCATATTGTGGATTTCGCCATGGATTATAAAGGGATGGTCCTTTCACCATGCCAACTAAAAGGGCAATTTGGTCTAGGCTAATTTCACGGATAGAACGACCAAAATAGAATTGGCTCGCCAATGCAAAACCGTGAATTTGGATATCACCATTTTGACCAAGGTAAATCTCGTTCAGATAGGTTTCTAAGATACGGTTTTTATCATATCGCCAATCTAATACTAATGACATCAACGCTTCATTAGCTTTACGTGTAATAGAACGTTCGCTCGATAAGAACAAGTTTTTAACTAGTTGCTGAGTCAGTGTACTGCCGCCTTGAACCGTTTGACCCGCTCTAATATTGGCAATCATTGCACGCATAATACCGATAGGGTTAATCCCGTTATGATCGTAAAAACGGCGATCCTCTGTCAGTAATAAGGCATCAATGAGTAAGCGAGGATATTGTTGTAATGGAATCGCCAAACGATCTTCATTATCTGATTCCAACATGGCAATTAATTTAGGCGCAAGACGGAATTCATCAACCGCTTTTACATTGACTAAGTCTTCAATACGAGAAAGTTTGTTATCGGTAAAACGTAAACGCAATACACGTTGAGGTTCAGGTTTGTCAGGATAAGGGAATGCGCGACGAAGTAATACGATGGTATCCTCTTCGAGTTTAAAATCACCCGGTGCTGCAATCATGGTCGTTTGACGGTATTCGTTATCGAGTAAGATTTGAATGACTTCGTCAAAAGAAAGGTTATCAGACAGTTTTACGCTTTCTAAACGGCTATACACTTCTGCCGGTAAACGCCAAATTTGGCCATCCATTTTAGAGCGAATTTGCCAATCCAAATAGCCACCATAAAACACGGCAAGCGTCCCTAAAGTAAAGGCTGCTTTAGCTAAAAAGATTTTACAAGAACGGCGCTTATCTGGCGCTTGTGTTTCTTGTTGTTCAGGCGAGGTGTTTTCCGTTTCCGACATAATAGTTAGCTTCAGAGAATGAGGTTAAGCAATAAATTCAAAATAGGCATTAAGAAAGTGGATGAAGTCTGTTGTACCGCAGAAGGCGATACTTTCTTCATCATAATAATGGAAGTCGTCTTCTAAAATTTCATCTGTTTCAATTGCAAGGTTATTGGCACGAATCATCACTTCATCGGTATTGATAAAAAGCGTGTATTCAGAACCAATCAACGTGACTTCATCATTATTTTTAATCTGCTCACAGGCAGAAAGTGCGGTCAAAAACGCTTGAGGATTTGACCGCACTTCTGAATTAAACCAATTGGCTAGCGCAATGTGTTCCATCGAACATTTAGCATGTACATTGCCTAGATAATGGGTAAATTGAAAGTCCATGTTAGATGCTGAATGACGAACCGCAACCACAGGTGCTAGTTGCATTTGGATTGTTCACCACAAAACGAGAACCTTCCAATCCTTCAGTGTAATCAACGGTGCCGCCAATTAAGTATTGTAAACTCATTGGGTCAATCACTAATTGCACACCGGCTTTTTCAATGGTTAAGTCACCTTCATTGACTTTATCATCAAAGGTGAAACCATATTGGAAACCGCTGCAACCGCCACCGGTAATATAAACGCGTAATTTTAATTCGTTGTTTTCTTCTTCGCTAATTAAACTTTTTACTTTATTGGCTGCCGCATCAGTAAAAGTTAGCGGCACGGCCATATCTAAATCTGACATATCTCTATCCCCACTTTCCTAAAAATAATCCTTGTATTATCTAATAACCTGTTAATTCATTCAAGATTTTTCACGGAATTAGTGCTATTATGCGCGGATAAATCTGAATTAAATAAGGAGAAATAATGGGCATTCCATTAAGAACTGAAGAAGAACTTGTTAAGTTGCGTGAAGCGTGTAAATTAGCGTCCGATGTTTTGGTTATGGTCGAACCTTATGTAAAAGAAGGGGTGACCACAGGTGAATTGGATCGCATTTGTCATGATTACATGGTGAACGTACAAAAAGTGATTCCTGCTTGCTTAAATTATCATGGTTTCCCGAAAGCAACCTGTATTTCTATAAATGAAGTGGTTTGCCATGGTATTCCAAGCGACGATAAAAAATTAAAACAGGGCGATATTGTTAATATTGATGTGACCGTAATAAAAGACGGTTATTTCGGTGATAATTCGAAGATGTATGTCGTGGGTGAAACCAATATTCGTAGCCAAAAATTAGTTGAAGCGGCGCAAGAAGCGCTTTATGTGGGATTACGTACGGTGAAGCCAGGTATTCGTTTAAATGAAATTGGTAAAGCGGTACAAAAATATACTGAAAGCCAAGGGTTTAGCGTAGTGCGTGAGTACTGTGGCCACGGCGTGGGAACTGAATTCCACTGTGAACCACAAGTATTACACTATTATGCGGATGATGGTGGCGTGATTTTAAAACCGGGGATGGTCTTCACCATTGAACCAATGATTAATGCGGGTAAAAAAGAAGTGCGCATTATGGGCGATGGTTGGACAGTAAAAACCAAAGACCGTAGCCATTCAGCGCAATATGAACACCAAATTGTCGTAACAGAAACCGGTTGTGAAGTCATGACAATCCGCGATGAAGAAATTGCGGAAGGTCGAATTCAACGTATGATGAATAACCTTTAAATTCAGCTAAAAGCCTACGATAGTGGGCTTTTTTTATAATTGTTTTGTTTGTGGAATACCTATGCTTTTTCCTTATCATTTCGATTCTCCACTCACGCCAAGTGCGGTCAAAATTCAGCGTGAAAATTTGAAGGAATTGGAACGTCAGCATTTTTCTGATTATTCTGTTTTTGAGCTGATCGCTAACCGTACACAATTTTGTGATGATTTGTTAAAACAGCTTTGGCAGCAATTTGAATTAGATAAAGCTCATCTTACCTTAATTGCAGTAGGCGGTTATGGCAGACAAGAAATCTTTCCTTTATCTGATTTGGATGTTCTTATTCTTTCAAAAGAAGTAAGAGGCATTGAAACGGAAGAAAAAATTGCTCAGTTTGTGCAGTTCTTGTGGGATTGTGGATTCGACGTAGGGCATAGTGTTCGTTCTTTGGAAGAATGTGAAAAGGAAGGTAAACAAGACATTACTATTGCCACCAATTTGCTTGAGTCTCGTTATTTATCGGGAGATGTATCGCTTTTCAATGCGTTAGGTGAAATATTGAAAAAGCCAGATTTTTGGGCGGTAAAATCATTCTTTGATGCTAAAGTTCAAGAACAAATTGAACGTTATCATCGTTACCACAACACCAGTTACAATTTAGAGCCTGATTTAAAATACAGCCCTGGTGGCTTGCGGGATCTTCACCTTTTATATTGGATCGCCTTACGCCACACAGGAGAAATGACACTTGATGGCATTTTGGAAAGCGGTTTTATTTACCCATCAGAACATCAGCAATTATTAGAAAGCCAAGAGTTTTTATTCAAAGTGCGGTTCGCTTTACACTTGATTTTAAAACGTTATGACAACCGCTTGTTGTTTGATCGTCAAATCAAAGTGAGTGATATGCTTGGTTTTGAAGGCGAGGGAAACCGTGGTGTTGAAAAAATGATGAAACGTTTTTTCCAAGCTTTACGCACGATTTCTCGTTTGACTGATATCCTGATTAAGCACTATAAAGAGCATTTTTTATCAACGGATGGTGCGGTTTCTATTCATCCTTTGGATGAGAATTTTGAATTAGTGAATCAAAGTTTGTGTTTACGTAAAAACGATCTGTTTTTACGTTATCCAGATCGTATTTTGGATCTTTTTTTCTACCTTACACAGCATGAACAAGCTGAAATTCATTCTTCAACATTACGCCAACTTCAGATTGCGTTGGAAAGTTTGACGCAGAAATTATGCGATATCCCTGTAGCAAGAGAGAAATTTATTCGGTTATTTAATCAACCGAAAGCGATTCAGCGTGCATTCCTCCCAATGCACCAATATGGTGTGTTAACGGCTTATTTGCCACAATGGCAGGGGATTGAAGGCTTGATGCAATTTGATCTTTTCCACATTTACACGGTGGATGAGCATACCTTGCGAGTGATGTTGAAATTGGAAAGTTTCTTAGCTGAAGACGAAGCTGAATCCCATCCAATTTGTCATCAAATATTTAGTCAAATTTCTGATCGCACCTTGCTTTATGTTGCCGCACTTTTCCATGATATTGCGAAAGGTCGAGGAGGGGATCATGCAGAGTTAGGTGCTGAAGATATTGTTGAATTTGCCCGTTTACATGGTTTTGATCGTCGAGAAATTGAAACAATGGCTTGGCTAGTGAAAGAGCATTTGCTCATGTCAATTACGGCACAGCGTCGAGATATTCATGATCCTGAAGTCGTGATGAGCTTTGCTGAAAGTGTACAAAATCATGTGCGTTTAGATTATCTCACTTGTTTGACTGTTGCCGATATTTGTGCAACAAACGGCACTTTGTGGAATAGCTGGAAACGTTCTTTATTTGCCGCACTCTATGATTATACGTCACAACAATTCCGACAAGGGATGAATTTATTGTTAGATAATAAAGAAAAAATCCTTGAAAATCGCCAATTGGCACTGGCAATTTTATCCGAAGATCAACCAGAATTATCGGAAGAAAAAATTTCAGCATTGTGGCAGCGTTGCCCACCTGATTATTTCTTACGAAATAGCCCGAAACAAATTGCGTGGCATACAGAGCTATTAACTGAATTTGATGGTGAAGTACTCGTTAAAATCAGTAACCGTTTTTCTAATGGCGG
>OGXE01000989.1_pt1 | contig 25600 bp, 17 predicted proteins | sample 1576181 | NCBI WGS metagenome assembly OGXE01 (sample SAMEA3541478, study PRJEB24748) | human gut metagenome | biome: human gut; feature: human-associated habitat; material: faeces | place: China | collected 2012 | reverse complement strand
GGCTGCTTCCGGTGCCCGGGGAGGCCCCCGCGCCGGATCCCGCGGAGCAGGAGCGCATTTCCCGTGAGCGGGAGAAAATCCTCCGGGAGCTGGAAAGCGTTCCGGGCAAGCTGGATGACCCGTGGCGCGAGGCTTTTTCCGGAAAATCGGCAGGAAAATGATTTTTTAGATTCATTCAATAAAAGCTTGTTTTTCAGCAAGCCCGGATTAGGATAATCCCGCTTACGCAACCAGATGACTAATTTATGAAATCCATCAAAGGAACAGAAACAGAAAAGAACCTTCTCAAGGCTTTTGCCGGAGAATCCGAAGCGCGCAACCGCTACACCTACTTTGCCGGCGTGGCCAAGAAAGCCGGTTATGAGCAGATTGCCGCCATCTTCCTGGAAACCGCCGACAATGAAAAGGAACATGCCAAGGTGTTCTTCAAGCTGTTGAAGGACGCCTGCGTTGAAGTAACGCACACCGTTTGCACGGCTCCCCTGGAATCCACGGAGGAATGCCTGCTGGCCGCCGCTGCCGGCGAGCGCGACGAATGGTCCGAAATGTACCCCACGTTTGCCGAGGTGGCTGACCGTGAAGGCTTCCCCGCCATTGCGGAAACCTTCCGCCAGATTGCCACTGTGGAACAGCACCATGAGGCGCGCTACCTCAAGCTGGCTGAAAACGTGCGCGAAGGCAAGGTATTTGCCAAGGAAAAGGAAATCCAGTGGAAGTGCCGCAACTGCGGTTACGTGCACACCGGCTCCACCGCCCCCAAGGTGTGCCCGGCCTGCGTGCATCCCCAGGCGTTCTTTGAAGAACTGGCGGACAACTTCTAATCGTCCTTTCTCCAGAAACATGATTGGGGCCGGTTTCACGAGCTGATCGTGTGATCGGCCCTCTTTTTACTTACGGACGCCTTACGCTGATGGACTGGAAACGCACGGATGCGGTGTGGATGAGATATGGGCGCAGCCTCTGGAAATTCGCCGGAAGCTACGGGCTGGGCATCGCCCTGATGCTGATCCTGCTGGTGCTGACGTTTGCCGGAACGCTGCATCAGGTGCGGCTGTCTTCCTCCATGGGGCCGGAGGCGGCCATAGAATCCTTCTTCGGCGCGCCGTATGTGCTGATGCCGCTGGGCGGGGAAAACTCCCTGGTTTCCCTGCCGCTGCCCGGCATGGGCATTACCTGCGCCCTGCTGTTTGCCAACCTGCTCATAGGCGGGATGTTCCGCGTCCGGTGGACCTGGAGGCACGCGGGCGTGCTGGTGGCCCACGGCGGCATTCTGCTGCTGCTGGCCGGCATCATGCTGGGCAATAAAATGACGGTGGCCGTGGACCAGGTGGAACTGCCCCAGGGCGACCGGGTGCACGAGCAGTCCCTGCCGTTTGACCTCCGCCTGAACCGTTTCGTGCCGGAATTTTATCCCGGCACCTCCAAGCCCAAATCCTATGAATCCCAGGTAACCGTCTTTCCGGAATCCGGCGGCCAGTATGATGCCGTCATCCGCATGAACGAGCCTCTCCGCCTTTCCGGCTGGACGCTGTACCAGATGAGCTGGGGGCAGGACTCCCTGCATCCGGGCAGGCTCATCTCCGTCCTCCGCGCTTCCCACAATCCCCTGGAGCAAATGCCCAAATGGTCTTCCTACATCATTGCCGCGGGACTGCTGTGGCACTTTGCCTGCGTCTTCGGAAGGTACCTGCGCCGCAAACCCGGCCAGGCTCCCGCCGGAGCGGAGGCGGCGGACGACCATCTGGAGCCGCCCGCTCCCGGCGGCAAGCGCCGCCTGCGACTGATAGGCATTTGCGTGCTGGTGGCGGCAATCTTCGGCGTCGGCATGCTGGCGGCCCGGCCTGCCTCTCATCCGGTCCGGGTGGAGCATTACGTGCCCTGGTCCTCCTTCCTGGTGGAACGGGCCGGGGCAATGGCCGTCCAGGACGGCGGCCGCCTGAAGCCCGTCTCCACGTACGCGGGCTTCCATCTGCTCCGGACCCTGGGCAAAAGAAGCTTTGCCATGGAGACGCCGGAGGGGAAAAGGAAACTCTCTCCGGTGGAATGGATGCTGGACTGCATGTTCCGCCCGGAATTCGCGGAACAATACCCCGTTTTCCTGGTTAACCGGGAGGAAGTGGTCAGGCGTCTGCACCTGCCGGACCAGGCGGACAAGCGGAAAAAATACTCCTACGCGCAGATTGCGGAACACTGGGAGGAAATGACCCGCGCCGTCCGGGAAATCCGGCTGCTGGGAGAAACGGATTTGACGGAAGCCCAGAAGGAAATCCTGGCCCTTTCCCGCAACTTTGACGTGGTGCGCGGCTGGATGCTCGGCTCCCGTATCATGCTGGAAGACCCCTCCGCCATGGAACGGATGGAATTCCCCCGCTGGTTCCCCTCTGCGGGCCAGAATGGGGAGCGTCTCTGGACGGCTGCCCCGGACAAAGCCACCGGAGCCTTTCTGGCAATGGCCTCCCTGCTGGAACGCAAGGCCATCGGCATGGAAGGCGCGGAAGCCTCCGGACTGCGGATGAAGGCGGAAGGACTGCTGCTGGAAAAACTGGCGCAGCCCAATGAAGCCGCCTCCGCCGGGGAACGGCACAGCCTGGAAAGGGAAATCTTCTACTACCGCCTGGACCCGCTCTATGCCTCCCTGGCCGTCTTTGTGGCGGCGTTCGTGTGCCTGCTGCTCTGCGCCCTCTTCCGTCCTGCCGCCAACGCTCCCCTCTGGCGCCGTTTTCTGCGGCCCGGCGGGTTCAGCCCTGCGTGGCTGCTGGGTGCGGCGGGGACCGGCGTGCTGGCGGCGGCCCTGGTCATCCGCGTGCTCATCACCATGAGGTCCCCGGTGGGCAACACGTATGAAACCATCGCCTTCATCGCGTGCATGGGCGTGCTCTGCGCGCTGGTGGCGGAGCTGTTCAGCAAAAAGGGCATCGTGCTGGCGGCGGGGCTTCTGCTGGGGGCCTTCTCCTGCCAGATGGGCATTCTGTACGAATCCTCCCAGGCCGTGGACCACATGGACCCCCTGGTAGCCATCCTGCGCTCCAACTTCCTGCTCTCCACCCATGTCATCACCATTGTGCTGGGGTACGCGGCCGGGTTGCTGGCGGCGGTGCTCTCCCATGTATACCTGCTGGCCTCCCCCCTGCGCCTGATCGGCAGGAAAACGGAACAATCCCTGGACCGCATGGCTTACGGCATCCTGTGCTTCTCCCTGGTATTCACGCTGGTGGGAACGGTCTTCGGCGGCATCTGGGGCAATGAATCCTGGGGGCGCTTCTGGGGCTGGGATCCCAAGGAAAACGGGGCCCTGATGATTGTGCTGTGGCAATTGACCGTGCTGCACGCGCGGAAAGCCGGGTGGCTGTCCCCCTGGCTGCTCCACTTCAGCAACGTGGTGGGCGGCGTCATCATCGCCTTTGCCTGGTGGGGCGTCAACATGCTGGGCGTGGGCCTGCACTCTTACGGCTTCACCTCCGGCCGTGACGCCCTGGACATTTTCTACTGGTCTGAAGCCGTCCTGTGCGTCCTCTTCGTCATTCTGCATTACCGCGCGCTCCGGCGCGTGGACATCAGGTAGGGGGAGAAGGACGCATTTTTCTCATTTTCTCCTTGCCGGTCCGGGTTCTCCGGTATATATTCCCGCCACCTCATGCACGGATAGCTCAGTGGTAGAGCGGCTGTCTTACACACAGTTGGTCGGGGGTTCGAATCCCTCTCCGTGTACCATTAATAAACCCCGCAAGCTTAATGGCTTGCGGGGTTTTCTTTTATAGGTGGTTTACCAGGCGGATACACTCTGGCCTTGGTCGGGTGCGATATTTATTTTTGAGTTTGGTGTTCGAGATTGGAAAGGCGTAAATTAATTTCGGTAAGGGTGCGGGTTTGTTCATTGATGAACGTCCGCATGTCGGCATACATGATTGCAGCGGCAGCAAAGCCTACAATCATGACAATCTCGGCCTTGTACTCTCTCAGGAGCGTCAGGTAAGCGCGGGTTCTGGTGCACATGATTACTTGCTTACATGTTGCTGCATAACGGACGGCATGTCCGTTCCCGGCTGTGCCCGGGAATAGGGAATATGCCTTGATTCCCGGAGCAGGGCGGCGGCATGGCAGCTTGCCGTGTATTCCGCCCCCGCATCCCCGGAATGTCTAACGTATCCACTGGCGCCCGATGCTGCCATGGTTGCCGCCATCAGGTATTTGACCCGCCTCCGCCTCCCCCAGCGGCCAGACTCCGCCTGTTTATCTTTTTTAGTATCTTGTTTGTTGATGTTCAATCTATTGTTTAGTAAAATACTTGAAAAAATCTACAGCGGCGGAGTTCATGAGCACAAAATCCGGATAATGGACGGAGGTGAATCTCCGGTGTCCTCCGCTCTCATTGACGGCGTCAACCGTCAGGACTACACCCTCCGTCATCTCAATAGGACTTTCCTGCTCTCCTTCCGGAACGTTGGAAATGAACTGCTCCACTCTAGCCCACACCTGTTGGACCTGCCAGGGCGCGCCCATGGAGACAAGGGCTTACACCACAGCTTCCAGGGCCGGAGCATGAGAAGGAGGAATGTCGTTCTCCGTGTAAATGCGGGACTCTATAAAACCTCCGGAAGAGGGGAAAACGGCAGTCATGTTCAATTTGTCCCATTCTCCCAACAATGGGAATTGTATTTGTATTTGTGCTTTCATCTTTATTTAACCTCCATCATTTCACACCATTCCGCCACTACGGATTTTTGTCCGTAAAGTCCTACGTAAGTTTTTAACGGCTTAACTCCGACTTCCAGCGCTCCTCTATTGCATAATAGCCTTATATTTTGTAGATCGACACAATTGTGATAGGAGTCGGTAATCCAGGTGTTTTCACAAACGCGGTATGCCTCCAGGCGCCCGCCATTGGAATCATTGGCTCCAACAACCCAGAGGCCTCCGTTGCCGTCTTTCCCCCATCCTATCGCAATCCCGCGCAGCCGGAAATTGTTCGGCAGCGATGCATAGCCAGTCAATAGCTCTACTTGATTCGTATTGTAATTATAGCGGCAAACGCGCCCGCGCACGGGAATCTTGTTGCCATCCTCCGGGTCATAGTCTGCAAAATAAACATCCCACCACATGGAAACGCCATCTGCAGGTTCGGAAAAAGGATAATCATCTGGTCCATTCCAGGCCTCATTCAGCGTAACGTCCAGCAATCCCCCTGCCACTACCTGAAACATGCGCTGATACCCCAGACTGGCAGACAGGGGCAAAAAAGCTCCGGTTGAGTGGGAATAAGACCCTTCACGGTCGCTTTCATGGCCAAAAGGCACACACCGGAAATTAAAATCTACCCAGCCGTTTTCCGTTGCCGGTTTAGGCCAATAGGTAGCCAGCCAGGAAAACGGCGTTAACAATTTACCAAACGGAGGAGTGGAAAAATTGAAATAGTTCCGAGCGGCTCCATTGGAAATCTCGTTAAGTACCCTGACCTCATGTTTTCGCGCCGCGTCCGTTTCCGTGACAGGATCAACGGGAATATTGATGCCACCGTTGGCGTTGTAGGTCCCTGCCGTCGTCAGACTTCCGGCAAGCGTCATATTGCCGCTCTCATCCAAGTGGGGAGCGGTATTCCATCGGTTGCGCTCCTCTTCCGTGATATGGACTGACGCGTCCGCTTTGTGGGCATCGAATGTTTCCGTGCTTACTTTGGAATTAACTTCAGATGCTTCAGCCTTGGAGTTCCAGGCCGTTCGTTCATCCTCTGTGATGTGAACGGAATTATTTTTTTCATGCTCATAAAAATCATTATGGGCCGTCAGTAAAATTCCGTTGATAGAGGTAATTTTATCCATGATTTTTGTTTATTATTGGTTGTAGTGAGGTAGTTGAACAACTTTGGCGCCTCCTTATCCATGATGAATTCCGGCTCATCCGGCATGGAAGGCTTGCACCTTCCATGCGGGTTGGCTTCTTCAACGGTCAGGGCAACTCTGGACGGGGTTCATGAGAACCTCCCCTTCCTTCGGTTGCGGATGGGCTGAAATTTGATCCAGCGGCGCCCTGGCTTGAAGTGCCTTACATTCCCCGGATAAAATGGAAACGGTTGAAACCCACTTCGGAAAAAATCTACGGCTGTCCCGGAGAAAGGTCATCCCGCATGGAACGTTAAGACTGCATGAATGCTGCTTTTGCCTGGAGCATCATTTGGACGTCTGCCGTTATGGATAAAAAAGCTGCCGCACCTTTCGGTGCGGCAGCCCCTGTTTAATGATGTATTGAATCGGTTTCTGAATGGGAATGAATCAGGCGCCGAAATCCAGCGCCTTGGGTTCGCGGGCCCAGACGCGGTGTTGTTTCATGGCCGTGATGAAAGGTTTCATCAGGGCCTTGGTGTCTTTCGGCGTGAGCAGCCCGGCGTCGTCCATATCCCGGGGCAGGTCCGTTGCTTCCAGCATTTCACTGGCGTCGCCGGGCAGGCCGATGGCTTTTAGGTGCCGGTATGCCTGGCGCAGGTGGTACTTGGCGTCTCCGTTCATCAGGAGCGTTTTAATGCTCTGCTCTCCTTCCGGCACGATGACGGCGTCAAACACGACAGAGGGGTTGCCGGACAGGGTGCCGTCCACAAGCAGGTCTTTCCCTTCCTCCGTATTCACGCTTCCCATGTGCGGGGCAAGAATCTGGGGGTGCACGCCTTCCTTGTGCAGGGCGCTGCAGATTTCCTCCACGGATTTCAGGCTGACGCCGTCCGCCGCCAGCAGGGAGACGCGCATGCCCTTGAGGTTGCCGTCCGGGTTGGCGTACAGGCTCAGCGCCGGGTCTTTTTCCAGGCCGCAGACCGGTTTGGGCAGTTCCCGGTTAAGCTGTTCCTCCGTGAGTTCAATGCCCAGGTTTTTAGCTACTCCGGCTGCCAGGTTTGGGTCAATGCGCGTCAGCAGGTCCACTACCCGTTCCCGGATGTACGGGCGCGTCACCTTGCCTACTTCAAAGCTGAAGGCGTCAATGATGTGCCTTTGCTCCACGGGAGTCTGGCTCATCCAGAACAGGCGGGGCTGGGCATAGTATTCCGCGAAGGAGGGGCTCCTGAGACGTTCCTTGACGCCGCTCACCGGCTGGGGGGCGGTGGAGAAACCGCCTTCTTCCGGGGGCGTTTCACGCGGCCAGTTGTCCCCGATGGAGTTGGGATCGTAATTGGCCGGAGCGGTGTCTATCTGCATGCGGTGGAAGCCGTCCCTCTGGTTATTGTGGAAGGGGCAGACGGGGCGGTTGATGGGGATTTCCGTAAAGTTGGCTCCGCCCAGGCGGTGCCGCTGGGTGTCGCTGTAGGAAAAGATGCGGCCCTGAAGCAGCGGGTCGTCGGAAAAATCGATGCCCGGCACGATGTTGGCGGGGCAGAAGGCGACCTGTTCCGTTTCCGCAAAGAAGTTGTCCGGGTTGCGGTCCAGCACCATCTTGCCGACGATTTCCACGGGAACCAGCGCTTCCGGAATGAGCTTGGTGGCGTCCAGAATATCGAAGTCGAATTTGTCTGCGTCCTCTTCCGGAATGAGCTGCAAACCGAGTTCGAATTCCGGATAATCCCCGGCTTCAATAGATTGCCAGAGATCCTTGCGGTGGAAGTCCGGATCGCGTCCTGTCAACGCCTGGGACTCATCCCAGATCAGGGATTTTTTACCATACGCCGGTTTCCAGTGGAAGCGGACGAAGGTGCTTTTCCCTTCTTCATTGACCAGCTTATACGTATGAATGCCGAAGCCTTCAATGGTCCGGTAACTCCGGGGAATGCCGCGGTCGGACATGAGCCACATGACGTTGTGCAGGGTTTCAGGCTGGAGGGAGACATAATCCCAGAAGGAATCGTGGGCCGTCTGCCCCTGAGGCATTTCATTGTGGGGCTCCGGCTTGACGGCATGGACGAAATCCGGGAATTTGATGGCGTCCTGAATGAAAAAGACGGGCGTGTCGTTGCCCACCAGGTCATAGTTGCCTTCCTTGGTATAGAACTTGGTGGCGAAGCCGCGGATGTCCCTCACCGTATCCGGAGATCCTCGGAAGCCCTGCACGTTGGAAAAACGCACAAAGACCGGGGTCTTTTCTCCCGGATCCTGCAGAAAGCCCGCCTTGGTGTACTTGGAAAGGGACTTGTATACCTGAAAATAGCCATGTGCCCCGGAACCTCTTGCGTGAACCACGCGTTCCGGTATCCGCTCCTGGTCAAAATGAGCCATTTTTTCCAGAAAGTGGAAGTCTTCAAGCAGAGAGGGGCCTCTGCTTCCGGCTTTAAGTGTATTTTGGTCATTGGCTATTTTAACTCCCAGGTTGCTTGTGAGCGGCTGGTCCATGCCGTTGGAGCGCATGGTGTCCAGATCCTTGATTTTTTCCGTGGTATTGTCCGGCATTTTCATGGAGCCGGGAGCGGAGGGTTCCGCATTGGGCGGCGTAGGCTTCGGAGTGGGCTTGATCAGCTCCGGATCAATCGTATCCGTGTAATGGGGTTCCGCTTCCTTTCCGTCGGTGAAAGGAGCGAGGCTGTCTTCCATGGGCGGCGTCTTTTTTTTCATTTGCTTGTTCATGATGGGACCGAATTTCTTCTATACGGGTAAGGGTTCGACTTCTCTTTTTCCGGTGATGTTCTGTCATGTTTTGTCAGCAGCCTCCGTTCAGGGATGATGGAGATTCGTTGAAAAGAACTCGACTTGAAACGTTTATATGATAGAGAATGGCATCTATGGAAAAGGCTTGTTTGATTGGCATGGCTTTTCTGCCTGTGGTCCATGCTTCATTCGCAGCAGGGCAGCAGGCGGAAGACCGCGGGGATGTAGCCGTGGACACGCGGACGGCATTCGGGAAGCCTCCGCGTTCCCTGCATCTGGAACCGGTGGAGAGCCTCTCAGTGCCGAAAAATCCGGATATTCCCTACGGCATGATTAGCCGCGTGCATCTCTATGCCGACCGCTCCCATGGCTCGGGTGAAGATTCCATTTATCTGGTGGCGGAAATGAATTTCTGCGGGGAAGACGGGGACCAGCCCCATATTGTGGGAATCTTTGCCGGTTCTCCCGCAGAGGAACCGTGCATGAGGCTGGCGGACCTGGACAGGGACGGCATTCCTGAACTGGTTCTGGTTCATGAAGCGGGAGCAGGAGCTTCATATATGCGCATTTTCCGCATTTCCCAAGAACCGAATGTCTACGACGATAAGAGCTGCATCTCCGCCTCTGCCATGCTGAAGCAGGTGGGCTGCTGCCGCACGGGAATGGGAACCGTCAGGCTGGAGGATGACGGAACGGTGGTGGTAAAGACTTATCCGGAAGGAGGAAAGATTCCGGCATCCGTGAAAAAATACCGTCTGGAACAGGGGGCGGACGGAATGAAGGAGGTGGAATAAACAGGAGCGGAGCAGGGGAAGCCGGAATAGGAGGGAGAAGCGCAGCGGCGTTTCCGGCGCAGCGGGACGGGGGTACGCTGCGTACATGAAATGGGACGGAACTTCCACAAATTTTCATAGACGCGGGGAATAAATAGGTTATGATTTTTATGTCAATCGGGTATTGGAAAAAAGGCTCATGCCGTTATGGCGCGGAGCGGCTTTTCCGGTATGGAACCATTTTCCTATTGAATTAAAGTGATGACGGTGCAAGAAATAGCTGAACAGAGTTTGAAGAGCCTTCTGGCCTCCCTGGGTTTTTCCGCGGATATTGAAGTAACGGAGGCGGACGGCATCGTGTGCCTGAATATTTCCTCCCCGGATTCCCAGTACATCATCGGGGGAGACGGGGACAGGCTGGACGACCTCCAGTACCTGGTCAACCGCATGATCCAGCGCAAGATGGAGGATGCACCCCGCGTGAAGGTGGATTGCGATCACTACCGGGAACGCAACGAGGCCCGCCTGCTGGAAAAGGCCCGTTCCCTGGCCGAACGCGTGCAGGAAAGCGGCAAGCCGATGAAGATGCAGCCGCTGAACGCCTACCACCGCCGCCTGGTGCACAATGCCCTTCAATCCATGGAAGGCATTGCGACGGAATCTGAGGAAGGCGACGGCCGTTACAAGCGCATTACCATCCGGCGCGCCTGAAGCCGGCAGTTTTCATGAAGGTTGCAGCGGTTATTGCGTCTGTTTGCCTGGCGCTGGTGACGGCGGTTCCGGGCCGTGCGGAAGCGGAGGATTCCCCCGCTTCCTGCGCCGCGGCTCCTTCTCCGCCGCCGCCTGTGCTGGTGGTGTACGGTTCTGCGGAGCCCGGCGCGGCGGAAGCCCGCTGGCTGAAGGCGCTCCGTCCAGGAACGGAAGAACGCCGTGCGCTGGATGAACATGTCCGTGACGTGCAGTTTGTCACAGTGCCCAAACGTCCCTCCGTGAAGGATTGGGAAGAAGGCGGCAGCCTGTTCCGTGCTGCGGAGCATGGCGTGCGCGTGCTGCCTGCGGTGGTTTTGCTTGATTCCAGGGGGCGTGTATTTGACTTGGTGGAAGGGGGAGCGCATGCCGCATCCCTGCGGGAAAAGGCGGCCCTGCTGGCGGATAAGGCCCGGCGCGTGCGCCCGGTGACTTTGGTGAATGACGTTCCGAAGGGTGGAGACCCTGCGGAGGAGGCCGCCGCCATTTGCCGGGCGTTGGAACCGGTGCCGGCGGAAGCCTGGTTCCGGGATTATCCGGGAACGATGAAACGCCTGGAAAAACTGAATTGCACGGTTCCGGCCTTTCTGAACGCCCGCGCGGCAGCCCGCCGCCTGGAGAAAAACCGGGAAACGGCGGCGCTCCTCTGCGAATCCTTCCAGGCCTGTGATGCCCCTTCCATCCGGAAATGCCTGGAAGCGTGGCGGAAAAGGGCGGATGATCCCTCCCTTCCCGTGGAAGAACGCCAGTTGATCCTGCTCTCCATGGTGCATCCCCTCTGGGTCCGGCTGGAAGAAGCGCTGTACCGGGACGCCCACACGGCGGAGAGTGAGGAGGCTTTCAACCGGGCGGTTGCCGTTCTGGAGGAAGTGCGGGACATGGACCGCGCCAGCGTTTGCGGCAGGCGCGCGCACCAGCTCCGGGAAGAGCTGAGGATGGCTCGCCGGGCGGCAGCGTGGTATGATTGATGCGGTTTTCCGGAGCTTCCGGAAACGGACAGGAAGGCTTCCCGGTTGCCGTCACGGAATCAAGGGACGCGTTTTTTCTTCGTGATTCCCTTCTCCACAGGAAGGGCCCGGCAAATTGGCTTGATTTTGCCCCTGTCCGGGGCTAGTCTTCGGACCGTTATGACAGACTCATCCATCCCGGACATGATGGCGGCGGCGCGCCGTGACAAATGGACTGACCAGCAACTGGCCGCCAAGGCTGTGGAACTGGCGGAATCCATTCTGAAACAGTCGAATGCCGGGATGCGCAGGAAGGAGAAAAAGCAGGCGGAGCAGATGGAGCGCATGATGAACGACCCTGCGGGCAAGGCCTTTACGCTGGCGCTGGCGGACCGCGTGTTCCGCCCTTCCTCGCCGGCGCGGGGCGCGGAGCTGTTCCGCTACCTGCTGGACGGCTACGGTATTCCCCGTTATTTGTCCGCCGCGGACCGGTTCGCCATGAAGCTGGGGGACAAATTCTCCGTACAATTTCCCGGCGTAGTGATGCCCATGATTACCAGCCAGTTGCGGAAGGAGAGCTCCAACGTGATTCTTCCGGCGGAGGATGGAAAACTGCGCTCCCACCTGCGCCGCAGGCGCAAGGCCGGCATCCGGATGAACATCAACCAGCTGGGAGAGGCCATTCTGGGTGAAAGCGAGGCCCACCACCGCCTCCAGCAGGTCGTGGACCGCCTGGCGGACAAGGACTGCGATTATATTTCCGTCAAGATTTCAGCCATTTTCAGCCAGATTCATCTGGTGGCCTTTGAAGAAACCGTGCAGCTGATTCAGGAGCGCCTGCGCATCCTGTACCGGGCGGCCATCACGAATGCGGTGACACTGCCGGACGGCTCCAAAAGACCCAAATTCGTGAATCTGGACATGGAGGAATACCGTGACCTCCACCTGACGGCGGAAGCGTTCAAGCGCACGCTGATGGAGGATGAATTCATGCAGATGGAAGCCGGGATTGTGCTCCAGGCTTATTTGCCGGACTCCTGGGAGGAACAAATGAAGCTGTGCGCCTGGGCGAAGGAGCGGGTGGAGAAGGGCGGCGCGCGCATCAAGATACGCCTGGTGAAAGGCGCCAACCTGGCGATGGAGAAAGTGGAGGCCTCCATGCATGACTGGGCGCAGGCCCCATACGGCACGAAGGCCCAGGTGGACGCCAACTACAAGAGAATGCTCCATTACGGCTGCATGCCGGAGAACGCCAGATATGTGCAGTTCGGCGTTGCCTCCCACAACCTGTTTGACTTGTGTTATGCCATGCTGCTGCGTGAGCGGGAAGGCGTCCGGGACCATGTGGAATTTGAAATGCTGGAGGGGATGGCGAACCATCAGGCGCGCGTCATCCGCCAGGCGGCGGACGGCCTGCTGCTGTATGCCCCTGTGGTGCTGAAGGAAGACTTCCACAGCGCGATTGCCTACCTGGTGCGGCGGCTGGATGAAAACACCAGTGAGGAAAACTTCCTGCATGACCTCTTCGGCATGACGCCGGGCTCCCGGAGCTGGGAGGCGCAAAAAAAGCGGTTCTTAAAAGCCTGCCAGGAGAAGGACGACGTGAAATACGGCCCCAACCGTACGCAGAACCGCGCTACGGACCCCGTGCAGCCCACGCATTACCGGGACGCCTTTGCCAATGAGCGTGATACGGACTGGTCCCTGCGGCAGAATGCGGAATGGATCAACGGCCTGATTGCCGCGGAAAAGGAAAAATCCGGCGAGGAAATTCCCCTGGTCATCAACGGTGAGGAAATCACGACCAACCTGTGGGGCGTGGGGCGCGACCCGTCCCGCCACAATGAAGTCTCCTACAAATTCGCGTATGCGGACTTTGACCAGATTGAACACGCGCTGGACACGGCGGACAAGGCCCGCGCCTCCTGGGCGTCCAAGAGCGTTGGCGAACGCGCTGAAATCCTGCACCAGGCGGCGCAGGAGCTGTCCAGAATCCGGGGGGAGGCCATTGCAGCCATGGTGAGGGACGCCGGAAAGGTGCCCACGGAGGCGGACGTGGAAGTGAGTGAGGCCATAGACTTCTGCCGCTATTATGCGGAAGGGCTGGACCGCGACGGCATGAACGACGGCGTGGAAATGACCCCGCTGGGTACCGTTTGCGTGATGTCTCCCTGGAACTTCCCCTTCGCCATTCCCACGGGCGGGGTGGCCGCCGCGCTGATGGCGGGGAACACGGTGGTGTTCAAGCCGTCCGAGCTGGCCGTTTATACGGCCTGGCAGATCGTCCAGGCGTTCTGGCGCGCCGGGGTACCTAAGAGCGTGCTTCAATTCGTGCCGATGCCGCGCAATGAAATTTCCCACAAATTCCTGATGGATCCGCGCCTGAACGGCATCATCATGACGGGCTCCTACCGCACCGGGAAAATGCTGCGTGAACTGCGGCCGGACCTGCATGTGCTGGCTGAAACCAGCGGGAAGGACGCCATGGTCATCACCGCCACGGCGGACCCGGACCAGGCCGTGAAAGATTTGGTAAAAAGCGCCTTCGGCCATTCCGGGCAGAAATGCTCCGCCGCCAGCGTGGCTATTGTGGAGGCCTCCGTCTATGACAACCCGGCCTTCTTGCGCCAGTTGAAGGATGCCGCAGCCAGCCTGAAGGTGGGGGGCTCCTGGGAGGTCAGCTCCGTGGTGACGCCGCTCATCAAGGAACCGGAAGGCGACCTGCTCCGGGCGCTCACGCAACTGGAACCCGGGGAGGAATGGCTGCTCAAGCCGGAACCCTCGGAAGACAACCCGTGCCTCTGGTCGCCCGGCATCCGGTTGGGCGTGAAGCCTGGAAGCTGGTTCCATCAGACGGAATGCTTCGGCCCGGTGCTGGGCATCATCCGTGCGGAAAACCTGGAGGAAGCCATTGACATCCAGAACGACTCCGAATTCGGCCTCACCGGGGGACTTCAGTCCCTGGATGAACGGGAAATCGCCCTGTGGAAAAGCAAGGTGCAGGTGGGCAATGCGTACATCAACCGCGTCATCACCGGCGCCATCGTGCGCCGCCAGCCGTTCGGCGGGTGGAACCACTCCTCCATGGGGCCCGGCTCCAAGGCCGGCGGCCCCAACTACCTCACCATGCTGGGAAGCTGGGAGGAAAAGGCGCTCCCGCAGAAACTGCGCACGCCGGGGGAACGCATCACCGGGCTGGTGGAAAAGCTGTGCTCCGAACTGCCGGACTGCGCCAAGCGCATCCGTTCCGCGGCCGGTTCCCAGGCCAAGTGGTGGATGGAGGAATTCGGCGTGGAGCATGACCCTTCCCATATCTACGGGGAAAACAACACATTCCGTTACGTACCCGTGAAGGGGATACTGGCCCGTGTGGAAAACATGTCTGACGCTGACGCCGCCATCCTGCTGCTGGGCGCGAAACTGTGCGGAGCAGCCCTGCACCTGAGCGTGGAGGAAGGCCATCCCTGGATTCAGAAAATGAACGGTTACTATGCGTCCCTGACGGTGGAGACGGAAGCCGAACTCATCGACCGGATGCCGGAGGCAGCCCAGGGCGTGAAATTCCTGCGTGGAACGGGCATCTCCGAGGCTCTGGCGAATGCCGCACGCGCCCGGGATGTGGAAGTGCTGGACCGGCCCGTGCTTGCCAACGGACGCCTGGAACTGCTGGGCTATTTCCGGGAACAAGCCGTTTCCGAAACCGTTCACCGCTACGGCAACATCATCCCGCCTCCGGGCAGTTTCAAGACGGCCGGGGCGTGAGGGGAGCCTTGAACCCTGGCTCCCAGGCGGCGTGATTATGAGTATAAAGACAGCGCAGGAAAATGCCCCCGCAGTCCAAACGGAAAACGCCCTCCTGGGAATGAAGGCCGGGCGGCCTTCATTGGATGAACTGCCGCCGAAGCCCTGCGGAGGGATTTTTCTTGCAAGGGCGGGAAAACCGGGCTTACCCGGTTGGGTAAAAGATAAACTCTGCCGGATACAAGAAATTCCCTCCGGCAAACGGTGAAAAGTTAAAGTAGCACGGAAGAGGGCCTGCGGCGTTTATTGCGCCCTTCGGGCGGCAAAAAAGTTGAAATCCACAGGAAACGCGGCCTCTTCTGACTGGCTTGCCGCTGTTTTTAGCTTCTTCCCGGGCTTTCTTCCGCTCTCGTAGGCCTGTTCCTGGGCGCTTTTGTTTCTTTTCCCCATTTTGTGATAGAACGTTTCCGGGAAACGGGTATATTTCCTGGAACGTCCGCGACGATGCGGCAATTTTCCCTACCACACATCCATGAGCACCAACCAACCACTGACCTCCCACGGCACCCACATCGCCTGGGTTGACTTCCTGCGCATCCTGGCCTGTTTTCTCGTTGTAGTGGCCCATTGCTGCGATCCGTTCGTAGGCAGTTTTGACGGCACCTTCAACTTTAAATCCGCCGTCTTCTGGGGCAGTCTGGTGCGGCCGTGCGTGCCGCTGTTCGCCATGATCTCCGGCGTGCTGCTCTTTCCCGTCACCATGGAAATGGGCGCTTTTTACTCCAAGCGCCTCAAAAGGGTGCTGATTCCGCTCGTCGTCTGGTCCCTGGTGCTTCCCTTGCTCTACTTCGGCTACTTTGCCGCGGGCGTGCATACGGCCAGCCCCAACATCGTGATGGACAACTACACCTGGAGCGCCACCGTCGGCAAGCTTTACACCTTTCTCTTCAACTTCAACTATGACACCACGCCCCTGTGGTACGTATACATGCTGGTGGGTCTCTACCTCTTCATGCCCATCATGAGCGCGTGGCTGACGCAGGCCAAAAGGAAGGATGTGAAAATCTTCCTGGGCATCTGGGTATTCAGCATGACTCTCCCCTACCTCCAGATGCTTGCCCCGGCGCTGGGCTATGAAGGCAATTACGGCAACATGGGCATTCTGGGCGTTTGCGACTGGAACCCGTACGGCATGTTCTATAACTTTGCCGGCTTCCTGGGGTACATGGTGCTGGCCCATTACCTGGCCAAATACCCGCTGGCCTGGAGCTGGAAAAAGATGCTCGCCATCACTGTTCCCCTCTTCCTGGTCGGCTTTGCCGTCACGTTCTTCGGCTTCCTGGAAACGCAGAAGCACTTCCCCGGCCAATATTCCAAGCTTGAGGTACTCTGGTACTTCTCCGGCATCAACGTCTTCCTGATGACCTTTGCCATCTTTGCCATCGTCAGCAGGCTCAGGATCAAGCCCAGCCCGGTGCTGGGCAAGGTGGCGGCGCTCACCTTCGGCGTGTACCTGTGCCACTTCTTCTTTGTCCAGTGTTCCTATGACTTCGTGAACTTCATTGGAATGGGGGGGCTCCCCGCCGCCGTGAAAATACCGTTGCTGGCCTGCCTGGCCTCCGCCGTCTCCCTGGCGCTGGTATGGCTGTTGAGCCTGAACAGGTGGACGCGCAAAAGCATTATGTAAACCGCGGATATTTTCCGCAGGGCGCTTCGGGACCACGGCAGTCCCGGGGCGCCTTTTCTTTTGTGGAAAAGAGAATAAGGCGGTTTCCGGGGAGGGGCCTGCAAAATTCTGGACGGGAAAGAGGGAACAGGCTAGGATATTCCTGCATCGTGCACAGGCCCTGGTTGCCGGAGATGTGGGCTTTTTAACGCATGAAAAGCGCGTCTCCCGGTCTCCCTTCCGCCAACCCCAAGCTCACAGAAAATTCCCGGGACACCGGCGATTTACGTAATCCGTTGGGGTTCTAATCTTGACAACTATCATCTCTTTTTTACGGCCTGGAATATGTGTGCCTCCATGGGAGGTTGGCGCAAAACACCCGTTGCGCTGTTGATACTCAAGCCATAGGCGTCCAGGCCGTCGCACTCTCACGAGTGCGTGGATTGAAACCTCCAACGGCGTCCAACTGGTGCATGTCATCCAGGTCGCACTCTCACGAGTGCGTGGATTGAAACTCCTAACACGCTAGCATTTAAAGCGTTATAATGGTCGCACTCTCACGAGTGCGTGGATTGAAACAGCGATTTCAATGCACGTCTGTTCCCGGTTTGCCGTCGCACTCTCACGAGTGCGTGGATTGAAACCTTGTTTTTCCGCTTGGCAAGCTTTTTCAAGGTGTCGCACTCTCACGAGTGCGTGGATTGAAACTTCGTAAAAATCCCCGCGCCGTACCCACCAGGACGTCGCACTCTCACGAGTGCGTGGATTGAAACCGCCGTGGCATTTTTTAAACACTTCACAGAACAAGTCGCACTCTCACGAGTGCGTGGATTGAAACTGTTTGGCATGGGGCGTTTTTGCTCTATCCAGTTGTCGCACTCTCACGAGTGCGTGGATTGAAACAGGTGCTGACGTGGCATTCTTTCGGCCAGGACGGGTCGCACTCTCACGAGTGCGTGGATTGAAACCGTTTTTGGGGCGTCATGGTCAACTTCGTTCCCGGTCGCACTCTCACGAGTGCGTGGATTGAAACCCTTCGGAGGCTTTCTATCACCTCGGCCAGGGATGTCGCACTCTCACGAGTGCGTGGATTGAAACGGTTCCGGCGGCCCTATCCGTGAAAGCATCTTTAGTCGCACTCTCACGAGTGCGTTAATTGAAAGTCCACATGTCTGCGCGGGGCGCAAGCCGCTCATGCACTGCTTCTTGAAAGAGGAGCAGATCAAAGCTTTATTTTCCGCAACCGTATCGTTTGGTGTTTGGTCTGTTCCCCTGTTATTTTAAGAAAGGACGGTAAGAATCCGTAGTGGAACGGGATGACGGCTCTCTTCCGTTTACCTCTCAGATTGGCATGGTTTGCAGCCTTTTAATGTCCGTCCGCGGCGGGTTGCCGAACATGCGCTTGTATTCCCGGTTGAATTGGGTAGGGCTTTCGTACCCAACGCGGAAGGAGGCGTTTCCTGCGTCCATGTTTTCCACAAGCATCAGGCGGCGGGCCTCATTGAGGCGGATGCGTTTCTGGAATTGAAGCGGGCTGATGGCCGTGAGGGTACGGAAGTGCTGGTGGAAGCTGGACGGGCTCATGCCGGCGCGGCTTGCCAGTTCCCCGATGCTCAACGGCTGGGCGAAGTGCTTTTTTATCCAGTCAATGGCTTTTGCTATCTGGCTGCTATGGCTTTCAGCCACGACGATCTGTCTCAGGCGCCCTCCCTGTTCGTCCATCAGGAGACGGTAATAGATTTCCTGCCGCACCAGGGGAAGGAAGACGGGGATGTCCGCGGGAGTTTCCAGCAGTTCCATCAGGCGTTCCACTGCATTGAGCAGGGCGGGAGTCATTTTGCTGATGCCGATGCCCCGGTCTGTGGGGCATTCCGGACGCGTGGCCACGCTGTCGTGAAGCATCAGTTGGGAGATTTCCTGTAAATCCAGTTCCAGCGTCAATCCCAGGTAAGGTTTTTCCGGGCTGGCCTCCATGATTTTAGAGACGAGGGGAAGCTCCACGGAGGAAACAACAAAACTTTGCGCATCATATAGGTAGGCTTCGTCCCCCAGCAGGATCTGCTTGGTTCCTTGTGCGATCAGGCAAAGATGGGGGGAAAACATATAGCTGTGCGGTTCCGTGGGGGATTCCCAGCGGTGGAGCTCCAGCCCGGGAATGGCCGTGCTCACCTGGTGTTTCCCATACGTCCAGCCTGCAATCATTCCGGCAAGGCGCAGCGGTTTCCGTTGACGGCAAGCAGGAGTTGGCAGGGAGGCGGACGTTTCCCCCTGTTCCTTTTCTTTTTCCTTCATGAAGGCTTCATGTTATTCAAGGCAGGGTGCGGGAGCAACTTCATTTTGTTTCATTTTGCAGGATCAGGCAATAATGCAGGAGGACCGGGCTACCTGTTTTTTCCTCTGCCTGTTAATATTGGCAGGGTCCGGTGGGAACGCCGGAACAATAAAACAGGAAAGAACAACCAATGAATACGAAATTTATCATCACCCGTAACGCCGGAATTCTGGCGGCAACCGCGCTGGGCGCTTTTGCCGTGTCCGGCAGCATGGCTTCTCCGGCGGACAAGCCCTCGGACGCGGACAATTTTTACAAGAGCGGCCGGGTCTCCCAGCAGGAGGTTAAGTTCAATAACCAGTATCGCATGAAGGTGGCCGGGAACCTGTTCCTGCCCAAGGACATGGATAAGGAGGCCAGGTGCCCCGCCATTATCGTGGGCCATCCCATGGGAGCGGTGAAGGAGCAGAGCGCGAACCTGTACGCCGCGAAGATGGCGGAACGGGGATTTGTGACACTGGCCCTGGATTTACCGTTCTGGGGCGGGAGCGACGGAGAACCCAGGAATTCCGTTTCTCCGGATATGTATGCGGAGGCGTTCAGCGCGGCCGCGGATTATTTGGGCACGCGGCCTTTTGTGGACCGGGACCGCATCGGCGTGATCGGGATATGCGGTAGCGGCAGTTTTGCCATCAGCGCCGCCAAGATTGATCCCCGCCTGAAGGCCATTGCGACCGTCAGCATGTACGACATGGGAGCTGCCAGCCGGAACGGTCTCCGGAATTCGCAGACACCCGGTCAGAGAAAGAAGATTCTGGCGGAAGCGGCGGAGCAGCGGTATGTGGAGTTTTCCGGCGGACCCGTCAAGTATACCGGCGGGACTGTGCATGAACTTCGCGAAGATTCCAGTCCCATTGAGCGGGAGTTTTTTGAGTTCTACCGCACTCCCCGCGGCGAGTTTACTCCGGAGGGACAGTCGCCGGAGCTTACCACGCATCCGACGCTTGCCAGCAACGTGAAGTTCATGAATTTCTATCCGTTTTCCGATATTGAGACGATTTCTCCCCGCGCCCTGCTTTTCATCACCGGGGAGGAAGCTCATTCCAGGGAGTTCAGCGAAGACGCCTACAAGCGCGCCGCCGAGCCGAAGGAGCTTTACCGGGTGCCCAGGGCCGGGCATGTGGACCTGTACGACCGGGTGAATATGATCCCTTTTGACAAATTGACGGATTTTTTCAGTAAAAACCTGAAGTAAGGCCGGTGCTGCCCGGGAGTATCCCATGGAAGCTTTTTCCCGGTAATGTTCCCGGAGCACACGATTAGAGAACGGAAGGAAAGGTTTTATTGGGACCGTGTGAACGGGAGAGCCTCTTTTATTGCATCATTGGCAGAAGGCCATGGCGTACAAGAAGAGTAAGTGGATGGATTTTATTCAGGGTTCTCCGCTTTCCCGTTGCCGGGGCGCCCGGTAGTTCCATGGGCGCGGAATGGTCCATGGATATTGTCACTTGAAGAATTGAAAAGAAAAACAGATGGATATATTGGAAAGAATGCGCCGGGGAGAGTTGATACGGCTGGACGATCCCGAGTACCCGGTCATAGAAGAGTTGATCACGAGGGCCTTCCGCATCACCGGAGAGTTGAATGCGGGCTACCATGATGCCGCAGAGACGCGGGCTGTCATGAGCGAATTGACGGGGGAGTTGATCGATGAAACGACTTGGATCGTGCCGCCTTTTTATACCGATTTCGGCCGTTTTACACGGTTCGGCAGGAACGCGTTCGTGAATTGCGGCTGCACGTTCATGGACCGTGGCGGAATCACGATTGGTGACGGCGTGCTGATCGGTCCGGGAGTGAAGCTGATTACGGAGAATCACGCGGAGGAACCGGAATTGCGCCGTCATGTTTATGGGCTCCCCATCGTGATAGGACGGAAGGCGTGGATAGGGGCCGGGGCTACCGTTTTGCCCGGCGTGACGGTGGGGGAAAATGCCATCGTGGCCGCCGGAGCCGTCGTCACCGGGGATGTTCCGGCCAACGCGATTGTAGGCGGCGTTCCGGCCCGGGTCATCAGGAATATCAGGCAATGACGATTCAGGGCGAGCAACCGCAGATCCCGGGAAATAACGGCGTTGAAATGCCCGTGGAGGGATTAAGGCGTTGACGGATGCCGGCGCCGTGATAAGAAATGGCGTGGACTCCGGTTGATTGATTTTACCTTTGCAGGGCTGAACGGAGAGGGGGCGGCTGCGGTTGTCCGCAGAGGCGGATTTTCCCGGAAGGTACTGTCGCCACACGGAAGGAGGACGGTTATGGCCTGGGCTATCGGCACCGGCAATTTTCAGCCTGAATGGTTCGGAGTACCTCTCCCGCCGTGCGGCTGCCGTTCCTGTGAAGAGCCGGGAGAAATTCTTTTCCGGAAGGAGCGGAGGGATAAAGTTCACGGGAAAGAGGGGAAGTGCCGGAGGGGCGGCCTCCTGCCGAAGAGGGACGGAAAAGATTTTTTCAGGCAGGAGGCGGGGTGCCCCCGCAGCACGTATGACAGGACGGTTGCGCGGGTTTTTTGATGCCGGCATGCCCGGATGGGATGGGAGGTTGTTTTAAAATGCGTTCACCAGTAGCATGTTGAGTAATGTTTTAATGAGGGGTGTTTTGCGCCGCGCCGGGAGAAGGGGAGAAGAAGTTGGATGAGGCGGCCATGGGAAACGTCCTGATTCTTGAGCTTTTTTTCTCGCATGCTGTCAAAGGTTTATACAGCATGGAATTGTACGATCAGGTAGAAAGAATAGTTGATGATGGAACACTCAGTAATTTTTCCGGACCATCGGAAGGTTTGCGCCCTGGGGCAGGGAACTTGGAAGATGGGAAAATCCGCCTTGAGGGAAGCCGAAGAAGTAGAGGCGCTGCGTGCGGGCATTGAGCTTGGCATGAGCGTGGTTGACACGGCGGAGATGTATGGCAACGAGGAGTTGGTGGGAACGGCAATCCGCGGATTGCGCGACCGTGTTTTCCTGGTTACCAAGGTTCTGCCCGGCAACGCCAGCAGGACCGGAACCAAGGCCGCCTGCGAACGGAGCCTGAACAAGCTGCGGACGGATTACGTGGATTTGTTCCTGCTTCACTGGAGCGGTCCCCATCCCATTGAAGATACGGTTGCCTCCATGATTGAGCTGCAGCAGGAGGGTAAGATAAAGGCCTGGGGCGTCAGCAATATGGATGTTCCGGAAATGGAGCGTTTTTATGCCGTCCCGGGGGGAGTCTCCTGCGCCGCCAACCAGATTCTTTATAATCTGGCCCATCGCGGCGTGGAGTACGACCTGCTGCCGTGGTGCCGGGAGCGCCACATTCCCGTGATGGCCTATTCGCCTGCGGATGAAGGGCGGCTGTCCCGCAATCCGGTTCTGATGGAGATTGCGCAGAAGCATGAGGCCACCCCGGTGCAGATCGCGCTGGCCTGGATTCTGCGCCGCCCCGGAATGATTGCTATCCCCAAGGCCGGTTCCGTCATGCATGTTCAGCAGAATTACCGGAGCTTGTCCATTAAGCTGACTGCGGAGGATGTGGATTTGCTGGACGAGGCTTTTCCGCCTCCGGGCAGGAAGGTGCATCTGGATTCCTGGTGAGCCATGGTGCGGGCCGGCCCGCGGGCGAAACGGGGCGCACGGATTTTTTCCGCATCATCAGGAGCGCCGCAAGCCCTTGCGTCAACTTGGGCGGAAGGGCGCCAGCGAACGGTTTTTAACACACGCGTGCCCTGTGGATATGATGGGGCATTGGCTTTTTTTGTTCATGGAGACCGGGGAATCGCCTGTGCGTCTCCGGAAGGGGACCTTCCGGAGATTTTTTCTACTTGAAATGGAAAAGGAAGCAGGGAAAGGCGGCAAATCTCCGTGCCACATAGTGGAAAAGGGAGGAAAACGCTCATGAACGGTGCATCAGAGGTGCTGCCATTTTCTGGTTCCAGCCTCTTCCGGTTGCGAAGAGGGTTTTAACGCAGCCGTAAAAAAGGCCGCCCTTCCGGAAATACGGTGTTCCGGGAAGGGCGGCCCATGGTGAGGGCGGGATAAAAAGCGTTACAGCGGCTGCGCGTCCGTCCTGGGTATCCAGACGGGCGTGTTCTGGAAGGTGCTGGCGTAGTACCAGGAGCCGCGTTCCGCGCGCAGGATGAGCGGGGTGGATTCCGGCAGGGTGATGACCGCCGGGCTGTTCATGTCCGCCGCGTGCCTGCCGGGCGTTTTCTGGGTGACGACCAGCAGCCGGGGTTTCCGGGTACATGATGTAGTTCATGATGCCCGCCACGGTGACCAGTCCGCTGAGGGTGGCCAGGATGGTCAGCAGCGCCCCGTGCCTGCGGGTGACGGTCAGGAGCGCCAGGAAGGTGAGCATGACGGCGCCGGACAGGATGGAGATGGGGCCGAGCGCATCATGGCTGATGTAAGTGAGCCACTGGTTTTCCGTGGTATTGGCGGGGAGGATGGCCCCCTCCTTGCGTTCGATGAATTGCAGGTTGTATCTGGCTTCCGTGAAGTACGGGGAGAGTTCCAGCGCGCGGCGGTAGTTGAGGGCGGCCAGACCGGGCTTGTTCATGCGGTAGTAGGAGTTGCCGATGCCGAAGCTGGCATAGGCGCGTTCCGACTTGGAGAGGTCCGTATCGTTGCTTTCCCTGCTGAAGTAGTCAATGGCCTTGGCGTATTCTCCCTGTTCATAGGCCTGCACGCCCAGGTTGTCCGTTTCCGCGGCGTTTCCGGCTGCTCCGGCCACGGACAGGGCCAGGACGGCGGCCATGATGAGCACGGGAAGCTTGGCGATGGCTTTTTTAATGGCCTGGAGCATGTGCTGGCGTTCCGCGTGCGGCAGTTCGTCCGAAGAGCCGGAGGGCTTGAACGCCCTGTCATCCCGGAGCTGAAGGATGGTTTTCATTTCTTCATTCTGCTTGGAAGGAGGAATGTAGGATTCGATGAAGTTGCCGGCGGCTCGCAGGAATTCCGTGGGGCTGGCCTGGCGCGGCGTGGAGGAGAGCCTCCGGAAGGAACGCATGCGTTCCCGGGCCGTGAAGCTTTCCTTCTGGACTCTCCGGATGTAGCGGATCAGGGCCATGCCCAGCAGGACGACGGCGGGGATGTAGGCCAGGAAGTACCATCCCCAGTGAGCCGGAGCGGTGAGGGCGTTCATGACGGCGGCGGGCATGATCCCGTAAATGTCCGTCATTTCCGCTACCGGAATGGTGCCTGCCGGGGGCGGCGTGGCGGGCCGCCGTTCCGGTGATGGCGGAGGCCTTCCATTCCAGGGGAATGGGGGAGGTGGTTACGGTTTTGTACTGTTGCGTGCTGGGGTCAAAGAAGGTGAGTTCAAAGGGCGGGATGGCGTCCGTCTGGGCAATCGGGCGCATCATTTGCTGGAATTCCACGGTTCCCTGGATGGAGCGCGTGTTCTGGCCCGGGTCCAGCTTGTTGGGCGGGTAAAGCTTCCAGTTGGAAGCGTCCGTGAGGGCCGGGCAGGCAATGCTGTGGATGTTGCCCGTGCCCGTCACCTTGATTTTAACGGTGATGGGTTCATTGGCGCTGAGGTCCCGGGCATCCGTGCTGGCGGAGATGCGGAAGTCCCCCACGGCGTTGGTGAAAGAGGCGGGCGCTCCCTCCGGGAGTTCCTGGGCCGTGATTTTCACTTCCGGAATGGACATTTCCACCAGTACCTCCGAGCGGATGAAGTTGGCGATGAGGGGATCCGCTTCCGGCAGGGCGGCGCGTGCCGTGACAGTGCCCGCCGCCGTGACTTCCCCGGCGCGCAGCGGGAATAGAGTGCTCTGGAAGGTCATGACGTTCCAGTTGACGCCTTTATAGAGCACGGAGCCGCGGGGCTGGCCGCGGAGCAATTCCACCAGCGTGGGTTCAAAGCGCCATGTAGCCAGGTTGGAGGTGGTGATGGTGGGCGCCGTGTATTCCAGAATGTATTCCGGAGCATAAATTTTCAGTTCGCAGCGGTCCGGCTGGTGGACATAGGGCTTCTGGTTGTCCACATGCCACAGCATGCCGTACGGAACCGTAGTGCCGTTCAGGTTCAGCGTGTTCCACTTGATGGCGCTGTACGGGTAGACGGTCAGCGTCTGGGGAAGCGTGGTATAGGAGCGGCCGTTGTTGGCTTGCAGGGTCAGGGACGGGATTTCCACGGTGCCCACTTCGTCCGGAGTTACTTCAATAGCCATCAGGAAGGCGGACTGGTTGGGGGACCCCGGCCAGCGGATATAGTTGCCCTGGCTGACCCAGCGCAGGCTGGCGCCCTTCACCCTGGGAAGCGGGTCCTGGCGGGCGATGCTGCCGTCCGTCAGGATGATGAAGAGGCGGGTTTGTTCTCCCGGCACAACGGCGTCGGACAGCCAGGTGGTGACCACCTGCTGAGCCATGAGCGTGACGGTCATGCAGAAGAAGAGCGAAAGAATGGCGAGCAGTTTTTTCATCATGTTGCGGGATATGTTTGAAGGGTTGGCATCGTGGATGCGGGCGGAACGGGTTAATAATCCTTGTCCGGAGGAATTTCCGGCGAACGCTGGGGAACGGGGCAGCCGGGTTCAATGTCCCTGCGTTCCATCAGGATGGCTCTTGCCTCCCGGCGTTCCTTTTCCTCCTTGCTTTCCTTTTGCGTGGCTACCGGTACGGGCTTGTCCCCTTCCGGCTGCGGCTTGGGCTGCGGTTTTTCCATGCCGGGCGTTTCAGGCAGCTTGTCTTTTTCCGGAGAGGAGGGGAGCTGGGCGTTTTTCATTTCATTTTCGTCCCTCTTGTTTTCCTTGCCCGCGGCGTTATCCTTGTCTTGGTCCTTGTTCTGGTCCTTGTCTTGGTCCTTGTCTTGGTCCTTGTCTTGGTCCTTGTCTTGGTCCTTGTCTTGGTCCTTGTCTTGGTCCT
>OGXE01000974.1_pt1 | contig 25812 bp, 43 predicted proteins | sample 1576181 | NCBI WGS metagenome assembly OGXE01 (sample SAMEA3541478, study PRJEB24748) | human gut metagenome | biome: human gut; feature: human-associated habitat; material: faeces | place: China | collected 2012 | reverse complement strand
AAAAACACATCGAACTACCGGTCTGGCTCACTCAAAGTCATCCCGCTCATCCTTCCGCTTGAAGAAAATCTTATCTAGCCTGAGCACTATCCCAACCAGTCCGATAATCAGCAAAGTAATGAGTATTGGGATAATCAGATCAGACATGCTTCCTCTGCCTGCTAAGGCTTTACCCATGCTTCCTGTACGTCTGCGGCATGCTGCCGATCACCTTGCCGAACACGAACACCCGGTTCATCTCGTCTTTCTCGATCGGGTCCCAGGCTGCATAGCTCTTGTTATCTGAGATAACCAGCAGCTTGTCCTTCATCTTCTGCAGGCGCTTGACGTGAGCAGTGTCGTCGTACAGGAAGGCGTATATCCCGTCGCCGTCGAAGCTCTTAACGCTGATGTCGACGAACAGCAGATCACCCGGCTCAATCGTCCCAGACATGCTGTCGCCCCGGACGTTGATGATCCGGATGTTCTCAGCCTTGCGCCCATCGAACATGTGGCGCGCTTCCGCTGGCGCATATTCAACGGAGTGGAGAATCTCCACGAACTCCTGATTCACAATGCCCGGGCCGGCACTGACGGCCAGATCCAAAATGTCGACCCTGAACACATCATGATTTATGTGTGAAGGCTTCTTGTCATCTTCACCATCAGCCCTCATGGCGCCAGTTCCCGAAGAAAGCCACTCAGGTCTCACCCTTAAAGCCTTGGCTATATCGAGCAATTTTGTGGTCTGAGCAGCCCTTCCAGTTTCAATCTTCTGGATCGCAGCCTGACTAACTCCAACAGCATCTCCCAGAGTCTTCTGGGTCATGCTGGCAGCCTTTCTGGCTTCTCTTAATCGTTCTGCAAGTGTCGTTTTCATCTTCTCAATTTACAACCATGGTTTTATAGCGGCAAACGAAAATGGTTGTTGACTAAATACAACTAAGGTTTTATTCTTTGTTTGTATTTACTACGGAGGTTGTCATGAACCCAACCATTAAAACCGCAATTAATATTGTCGGCTCTCAGAAAAAGCTTGGTGAAGCCTGCGATGTTTCTCAGCAGGCGGTTTACAAGTGGCTCCACAACAAGGCAAAGGTTTCGCCTGAACATGTAAACAGCATCGTAAATGCAACTAATGGGGAGGTTCAGGCGCATCAAATTAGACCAGACCTTCCAAAACTATTCCCTTCTCCGAAGGGCGTTCCGGCCGCCTAACCAGCGGCCTCCCAATCAACACCAGAGGAAGTATCACAGATGGAGAGTTCAACGACACGCAACAAAGTGGAGGCTCGCAGGATAGAAAGCTGGTTACACAGCCAGATAGCTGAACTGGGGACCACAAATATCGCCAAAGTGGCCGGAGTGAATAAGTCGACGGTGAGTCGCTGGCGGGAAAGCCTGCTGCCGAACATGTCGCTGCTGCTGGCCATCCTGATTTCTAACAGGCCGGGAGAGAAAGGTGACTTTGAAGCATAAGTGGGAACAGAAAGGCGAAAGCCGCAGTGCGGGAACACTAACGGCTTTCTACGCGAATTAACTGAACAAATTCACAGGAGTAATTATGAGTTCACTTTACCAGCTTTACAAGCACAAAGACAAAAACGGCACCGGAACGGTGGTTAACAAAACTTACACGGTTCCTTTGTCAGAGCTGTACGTCGAGCCCGGCCTGAATATCCGCGAAATCGACCAGGATCACGTCGCTGAGTTCCGCGATGCGTTTATCGCCGGCGAGTCGGTGCCTCCTCTGGACGTCCAGGTTACCGAGAAGGGCGTGAAAGTTATCGACGGCCACCACCGCTATTACGGAGCCATTGAAGCGACGAAAGCAGGTGCTGACATCATCCGCCTTGAGTGTAAAGACTTCGTCGGGAACGAAGCTGACCGTATCGCCTTCATGGTTACCCGGAACCAGGGAAAGCCTCTCACCGCTCTGGAACGAGCAGCTGCATATCAGCGTTTGAGAAACCAGGGGTGGGAGCCGGACGAGATCGCGAAGAAGGTTAAGCGTTCTCTGTCCGACGTCGATTATCACCTGCATTTGCTGACCTGCGGAGAAGAGCTGATCAGCATGGTTCGTGCCGGCGAAGTATCCCCGACAACCGCGGTTGCACTATCCCGCGAGCACGGCCCCCAGGCGGCCTCTGTAGCCGTTCGCCAGATGGATAAGGCCAGAGCATCAGGTAAATCGAAATTAACCCGCAGCGCGGCGCTGCCGCAGTTTAGCGCAGCAAAGGCGCGCCAGTTTCTCCAGATAGTCGCTGATCAGGCTGACATTGCACTGCCAGCTGATGCGCGCGCCATCCTGGACAACTATCGCGAATTCCTGAAAGAGGCCGGCTGGGAGAGTGAAGCATGAACACCGCAGAAATACTCAAGTTTCCCGGCGCCGCGCCGGGGCAATTCAGGAGCAACCGGATGGAAAACCAGAAATCTGGCTACATCCCGTTGTACCGGAGCGTTCTGAAGCAATCATGGGCGAAAGATGTATTCCTCCGCACCTTGTGGGACAACCTTCTCATGAGCGCAGCCAGACAGCCTTACACGTCCATTTTCAAGGGGCGTGAATGGCACTTACAAACCGGTCAACTGGTAACAACCTCAGCCGATCTCGGGCTGAACTTATGCGACAGGGATGGTAAGCCATCAAGTCGTCACGCGGTCGACAGGATGCTGGATTTTTTTGAGCGCGAGGGGATGATTTCCAGGGCGGGTGAGAAGCGTAAAGGTAGCGTGATCACCATCATAAATTACGCCGAATATGCTCAAAAAGTAGACGATTTAGGCGCGCATTATGCCGCGCATATCACCGAGCTTAACTCCGCGCATGACGAAACCAGCAACGGCGCGCCTTTGCGAGGTGGTGCCGCGCATTATGACGAGCATAAATGCGAGCGTTTATCCGAGAATCATGAACAAGAAGGTAATAACAAGAATAAAAACATTAAAAGATCTTCGTCCGAGAATTCTGGCGAATCCTCTGACGCCCGCCTGAAGAAATTTTTGTCTGCTCATCCTGATGCTGCGGTTTACACACCTAGCGGAAGCAAGTGGGGAACCGCTGAAGACCTTCGGGTTGCCGAGTGGATTTTCTCCAGGGTCAGGATGATCAACCCAACCTGCAAAGCCCCTGACATTACCGCCTGGTCAAACACGGTTCGACTGATGCGTCAGATCGACAACCGCAGCCACCAGGATATCTGCGCCATGTACGACTGGGCCAGCAAAGACTCGTTCTGGCATCGCAACATCCTGAGCCCTGATGCGCTGCGCAAGCAGTGGGACAAGCTGACCATGCAGCGCAGCGCGCCAGGGGTTCAGGTTGCCGGGAAGCCAAAAGTCGACCTGAACAACACTGACTGGATTTATGGGGTGCTCGAATGAAATCAATCGCTGAAAGCATGCACAACTTCGACCGGGAAAACTTCCAGCGCGTGGCTGCCGGGCTTCCTGAAATGCAGGACGAGCAGGCAGTAAAGCGCCAGGCGGCAAAGACTGCGGAGATCTTCAACGAACTGTTCCGCCAGTTGCTCGCTGTGTTCCCGGCGCTGGCCAGCAAAACACCCGAGGAGATGAACGAGATGCGCCGGCAGTGGCTTCTGGCGTTCAAGGAAAACGGGATTGTCTCCATGGAGCAAATCAACGCCGGAATGCGCGTTGCCCGCAAACAGGATCGTCCATTCATGCCATCGCCGGGTCAGTTTGTCGCCTGGTGCAAATCGGAATCAGCCGTATCTGCCGGACTGCCGGATGCAGTGGAGCTGGTCGATATGGTTTACCAGTACTGCCGGACCCGCGGGCAATACCCGGATGCTGAGTCCTATCCGTGGCCAGAGCACAACGTCACGCCGGTAACGCTGAAGCACAAGGCCTGCTACTGGATGGTTACTGGACTGTACGCAGACATGCGCGCAAACGGCCTCAGCGACGCTGAGCTGCGCCGCAAGGCTCAGGATGAGCTGATGCGTATGGTGCGTCGTTTAAACGCAGGAGAAGCGATTCCAGAGCCGGTTAAGCAGATTCCAAAACTTGGTGGACGGCCATTAAGTCAGGAGCAGGGGTTAAACAAAATCGCAGAAATTCGGGCGAAATTTGGACTGGGGAGAGGGCGGTCATGAAAAAGAACTCTGGCAAACAAGCCGTTATTAACTTCATCGGCCAGCATCCTGGCTGCAGCTTTCAGGATATCCGCCGCGGTACCGGGCTTGACTCTTCAGTGGTCAATTCCTCCCTGTGGCAGATGAACCGTGACGGCGAGGTTAAGCGAGAAGGGGTGTGCAGGAGCTATCGGTACACCCTGATCGACACAACAGCCGTAACCGAAAGCGATCCGTCTGTTCAGTATCGCCAGCGCCCTGGCGGAGTAAACCCAATGACCAACCTGTTTAACCAGTGCCTGGCGGGAGTAAGAAAATGAACATCGAAACAGTAAACGAGCTCATTCAGTCGCTGGAGTCGGCAGGCGAGCTGTCGATCAGAGAGCAGAAGTTCCTGAAGCTGGCGAAAGCGTTTAAGCAACTGGCAGCGGAGAATGTGGCGGCAAAAAAAATAATCAGCGAATGCCGGGAGTATTTCATCGCTGGGGTGATGAACCGTATCAGACCAACGAATGAAGGCTACCTGCATATGATTTGCGACACGTTTGCAGACGAAACCCCCGCAACCGCTCGTATCGTAGCCGGGATTAAGGCTGATGGGGTGGAAGAGTTTGCAGCATACCAGCGCGCCATTACAGAGGAATGGGCCTGTAAGGAAGGTCATTCATCCTTGCTGAAGGTAGCCGAAAGCGCTGAGATTTTTGCCCAGCAACTGCGCGAGGGGTCCGACAAATGAGCCTCGCTACTTATCTCAATACCGGTTTAGCCATTCTTGGATGGGCATACATCATGGTTAAAACAGGCCAGTGGATTACCAAAAATGCTCTGAGGCAGTGGGACAAGCGTCGTAAGGAATCTCGCCGCCAGAAAGCTGTGAATGAGTTTTATGACGCCTTTGAGCTTAACAGCCTGGAACCTGGCTCTACCGTTCGCGTGGCCACTAAAGGCGACCTGACAATCATGATGTTCCGCAGCGAGGGGGCCGACAAATGAGCAACCGTATCCCTAACTTCGGCTGGAACCGCCTGAAACTGGCAACGCTCACTTATGAACAACTAGCTCAACTGGAAGAGCAGGTGAAGGCTGAGCATGCCTGCAAAAACGGCATTCACCTCTTCGACAAAGCCGGCCAGCGCAAACTCGATGCCCTTGGCTGGGCCGTATACAACAAGCAGAAGGCGGAGCGTGCAGCATGACTGATATCACCGAACTGGTGCAGAGGTTAAAACTTGAGGTCCATCGTGCGGTAAGCGATTTCAATCCTCAGATGAATATTAAAACCAGAGACCTAAAGGAGCTGGTAGAGGCGCTGGAGAAGACGAAGGCCAAAGCAGATATATACGACATGCTTCGGGATGACTACGGTTTGCGCGAAAAAGGTGTTGGACTTACATGCTTCGTTGACTGGCAAGCTAAGCGCATCGCCGAGCTGGAGTCACGCACCGTGAAGCTGCCACAACGACTTCAGCCAGGCGCTGATGGTTGGGATGACTGGTATGTGCACAGCGACGATGAAGGGGAATATCTCAAGTTTGATGATGTGCTGGCAATGCTCACCGCCGCTGGCATCAAGGTGGAGGCTGAGTGATGGCAGAGAAAACAGCTTTAGAGCGCCTGCGCAAGATAAACGCAGAAAACCAGCGCCGGGTATTCGTCAGCGTAGGCACACTCAAAGCGGCGCGCAGCGAAATACAGGCCCACATCAAAGCGAATGGTAAAGGCATCATGACTGATATCGTCCTTGACCAGCTGAATAAGGCGATTGGCGATGGAGAATAAAACAATGACCAAATCAACCATAACCAGAGAGCGCGCACAGCAAATTTTCCTGGGCAATGGACCAGAGCCTAGCGCATCAGAAGAACGAGAACTGGCCCGCATGGCATTGGCCGCAATGGACAGCAGCGAGTCGGTTGAACTGCCTCTTGACTACCTGCAGGGACACAAAGACGGTCTGGAGTGGGCCGCTCGACTGGCAGAAGCCAATCACCCTGACACCGGAGACTGGCTTTACGATGACCCTATCGAGCTGGCAAAAGCCATTCGCAAAGGTCCATATATGCCGCCAGTGCAGCCGGTAGCGGACAGCGAGCCGGATCGCAATCCTGTACTGGCGTATGCCGACAGTTATCGTGATATGGCGAAACAAGGCGTCGAGTCAGTCCCAATATGGAGCGTCATTACCGACCTCGAGCGAAACATTGCTCCGCTCTATCGTCACGCTCAGCCGGTGACGGTAGCGCCGGATAAAATGACAGCGATTGTTAAGGATGAGGCCGAATACGTAGAAGGCTGGAACGCCTGCCGCGCCGCCATGCTCGCAGCCGCCCCGCAGTCACCCGGCAGTGAACCCGCTACCGTGCCGGGTAAATGGATTCCGGTAAGCGAGCGGATGCCGGAAGATGATGATTTTGTCTATATCTGGCCTCGTCCTGACTTTGGTGTTCAGCTTCACGTAGGCCAGTACTGCGAACGTAGCCATAAAGGTGGCGGCTGGTATGCTCAGGTTTATGAGCAAAACTATGGCATCGAGTGGCACCCAATTACTGTAACCCACTGGATGCCGCTGCCGGCCGGGCCGCAGGGGGTGAAAGGTGAATGATATTCAGCGGTATCGAATGGGATATTTTGGCTGGTTAAAGAACGCTTTTTCTATGGCTGCCGCCGCTGTTAGCGATATGTGCGCGGTGGTATTCTCTGTAGAAATGGCGTGCGCATTGCTATGGATAGCAATCATCGTGACATTTCCGGTTTCTATGCCAATCCTTGCATTGGTACAGATGATGGTAACCCGGCGTAAGCTGCGTAAGCGGTACGGCCATGACGAATTGATGAGGGGCGGCTAATGCCTAAATCCCCAGCAGAACGCAAAGCCGCGCAGCGCGCGCGGCAGTCCGCCGCCGGCGAGTAATTAATAACCTAAAGATGTACCAGCCATGCAACTGAGCTGATTATCTTTTTACCTTACTTAACAACCACACAATGGCAAGGACGCCTATTATCTGGGCAATCAAAAAGCCAACATTCGGCACATAAGGAAATATATCCCCATCAGGAACACCTAAGTTCCAAATGAATTTATATGTAAAATCAAGAGACTGACCGCTAACCATTTTATCTGACGGGACAATGACAAACATGCATGCCACTATCACTGAAGCAGCAATACAGATGTATTTTTGATTATTCATTCTTGAGCCTAAGAGAGATATTTATGTCTAACTACAACATAGCATCCAAAGGCCTAGAAGAGCAGAACAAAGTCAACGTTGATCTCGCAGCCTCCGGCGTCGCCTATAAAGAGCGCCTGAACATGCCGGTTGTCGCCGAAGTGGTCGCCAGAGAGCAGCCAGAGCACCTGAGAAACTACTTCATGGAGCGCGTCAGCCACTACCGAGAGCAGAGTATCCAGTTACCCCGCGCATCCGATCCGCGCTATCTGGAAATGGCAGAGCAGAACGCCAAGAAATAGCAGTTTTATCGTATATGCTCATTTTGCTTTTATCCCCGGGAAGGGCGATAATTACCTGGTCAGTCTGGACAACTGACAACTTTACCCCGGCGCCAAGTGGGGACACATGGCGCAAACACTGCAATTTGAGAAGAGTTATCAAAACGTACTGATTCCTGCAGAGCCGGGAACCAGCGAATACTTGCAACTTATCCCAGTAGGGCAACTGCTTTGCGGTGAGTTCCGCAAGCCCCGGAATTACGCATTCCACAAGAAGTTCTTCAAACTTCTGACTCTCGGGTATCACTACTGGACGCCTTCCGGTGGCCTCATTGAGCCCGCTGAGCGCGCCCTCATATCCGGGTTTATCGACTTCCTTTCATCTGACTTCGATCAGCGCGCTGCGCTCCAGAACGCCGCGGATATGTATCTCTCCTCTGTCGGCATTTCTCGTTCCCGCGATATGGCGCTGCTGAAACACTTCGAATCCTTCCGCGAGTGGGCAACCATTCAGGCCGGCTTTTACGATGAATACCAGATGCCTGACGGCAGCCTTCGTCGTGTCGCAAAGTCGATCTCCTTCGCCAGCATGGACGACAGCCAGTTTAACGGCGTCTACAAATCAGTGCTGAATGTGCTCTGGAACTACATTCTGCGTCGCAAGTTCCACTCGCCAGCTGAGGCTGAAAACGCCGCCAGTCAGCTGCTGAGCTTTGCGGGGTGATGGCTATGCAATGTCTTCTCGCCAAAGTAATGGAGCGCGGCATCTTCCGCGTGCCAGCGCGCCGCAAGCGCAAGGTCGAAGTTAAGCCTTCCGACATCCCGACCCTGAAAGACTATACCGCCCGCCTGGTCGATAAGAAGTGGCTACGCCTGAGAGCAAGGAGGCCACATGCGTAAACCAGCACGTCGTAAATGCGCCCACTGTCGCGAATGGTTCCATCCTGCCCGGGAAGGGCAGGTGGTATGCAGTTTTGAATGCGCCAGCGCGATCGGCAAAAAACAGACAGCAAAAGCCCGGGAAGATGCCAAGCAGAAGGAAGCGCAGCGTCAGCGTACCGAAGAGAAGGCGGGGCGCCAGCGCCGTAAAGCAAGATTGGCTGAGCTCAGACCTAACGGTTACTACAAAGCCCAGGCTCAGAAGGCATTCAACGCCTACATCCGCGCTCGTGATGCTGCTTTGCCATGCATCAGTTGCGGCGAGACCAACCCGCCTGATCTGCATGGCGGCCAGTGGGACTGCGGCCACTTCAAAACGGTCGGCGCTAACCCTGAGTTGCGTTTTGAAGAGCGAAACGCCCATAAGCAGTGCAAATCGTGCAATGCCGGGGCTGGGAAGTACACCGCAAAAGAGGCGACGGTTGCTCAGCAATACGAAGCTGGCCTGATCGCTCGTTACGGACAGGAGTATGTCGACTGGCTTAACGGACCCCACGAAATGACCAACTACCGCCGGGAAGACTTTATTCGTATCCGCGATGAGTACCGCGCCAAGCTCAAAGCACTGAAACAGCGGGAGGCCGCATGAACCACGACGTTATCGAACGCATCCGCGACCGCTGGCAAAAGCTGCGTCTATGCCGGCACCGTGGCACCGTACTGGTTGACTACCGAATTTTGAAGAATTTCGTCCGCATCTATCAGGCTTCAGGAGAGAAAGCATGAATACCCAGTACCTTGAGTATGTTCGCCAGCAGCTGATAGTGGCCACCGCGGATCTGAGCGGTGCGACGAAAGGCCAGTTGGTTGCTTTTGCAGAGAACGCACAATTCACCGCTACGGCGCGTAGCCGGGGCCGGAAGAAGGTGTATAGCGAAGTGAAGCAAAAAATGGTTAACCCGGATGGCCCGCCGATGAGCGGAAGCCAGTCCCGCGCTAAGGGTTCATCAATCGCTCTCGTTTTGCCTGTTGAGTATTCGACGGCCAGCTGGCGCCGGGCTCTGCTGTCGCTGGAAGAGCATCAGAAAGCGTGGCTGCTGTGGAACTACAGCGACAATATCCGCTGGGAGCACCAGGAGACGATCACCCGGTGGGCATGGGAGCAATTCAGCGAGAAGCTGGCCGGCGTGCGCATTGCGAAGAAGACTGTCGATCGCCTTCGTCAACTTATCTGGCTGGCGGCGCAGGACGTCAAAGCCGAACTGGCAGGACGGGAGACGTATGAATACCAGTCGCTGGCGGAGCTGGTTGGTGTAGCAAAGTCCACATGGACAGAAACCTACCTCCCTCATTGGCTGGCGCTGCGCAGCAGTTTTGTGAAGCTTGATAGCGACGCTCTCATAGCGGTAACGCGATCACGTTCACAACAAAAGGCGTCAAATTTAGATGTAAGTCTTGCAAAACCGAACTGAAAGGCATATATTTCATGTAAATCTGATATCGTCGCCATAGCTTCGATTGTCGACACACAAAGAATTCAAGCCCGAGGTTAACGCCTTGGGCTTTTTTATGCCTGCGATCCGGTCAGGGCTCTTGGGTAGAGACGTGCTGCACGACACGTCGACACCCGCCGCGCAAGAGCCCTGAACCAGATTGAGGGTCGATCGTATAAAGGTCATTACGGCAGGCTGTTAACCTGCTTATCGTGGTTCGATTCCACGTCGTCCCGCCAAATTACGGAGCTCTGGCGTAGATGGTTCGCGCGGATGCCTGAAGAGTATCAGGAGATGGTTCGATTCCATCGGGCTCCACCAAATTAGCCGGCTTAGCTCCAATGGTAGAGCAGTCGCCTTGTAAGCGAATGGGTAGCGGTTCAAGTCCGTTAGCCGGCACCAATTCAGCGCCATTAGCTCAACCGGAGAGAGCAATAGCCTTCTAAGCTATCGGTTTCAGGTTCGAGTCCTGAATGGTGCACCAGATAATGGCCTAGCCTGATGACGGGCTCATAATCCAATCCATCAGGGGCGTTGCTGCAACAGCGTCGCAGGCCGCCAGACCAAGCCAGGGTATTTTCGGTCATCACCGACATTGCTATTACCCTCATGCTTATTGCCCGCCTTTTCGCGGGCTTTTTTATTATCAGGCCTCGCGGGAATCATCATCGACACGCTTCGTTGTTAAATCCAGCCCGACGGGCCTGACCCTTTTCAAACACACAGCTTCCCGATCTTTCATCGGAGGCGGTAACTATGGCTAAACGTATGCAAGACAAAGAGAGCATTGCCGGGATGTCCTGGCTGGTTCTGCTGATCATTGCTTGCTGGGGTGGACTTGTCCGCTACCTGATAGATGTGAAGCAGAGCAAGGCAACATGGAGCTTGATCAATGCTCTTGCCCAAATGGTGGTTTCAGGGTTTACCGGCGTTATTGCTGGCCTGGTGAGCATTGAAAGCGGACTGAGCATTTACATGATTCTGGCAACCGCGGGGATAAGCGGCGCGATGGGTTCCGTAGCGTTGACCTATTTCTGGGAACGCCTGACGGGGATTAAAAATGCTGGAAATTAATAAGCAGCGTAAAGCGTTTCTGGATATGCTCGCCTGGTCTGAAGGCACGGACAAGCCGAGGCAGCCCACAAAGAACCGCGGGTACGACGTCATTGTTGGCGGATCGCTATTCAGTAGCTACGCCGACCATCCACGCAAGCTCGTAACGTTAAACCCCAAACTAAAATCCACGGCCGCCGGCCGGTATCAGCTCCTGTCTAAGTGGTGGGATGCGTACCGTAAACAGCTTGGACTGAAAGACTTCTCCCCTGCATCACAGGACCAGGTCGCGCTGCAACAGATTAAAGAGCGCGGAGCTCTCCCCCTCATCGATAGCGGAAACATCCGACAGGCTATCGATCGCTGCAGCAATATCTGGGCATCTCTCCCCGGAGCTGGCTACGGTCAGTTTGAGCACAAGGCCGACAACCTCATAGCTAAATTTAAAGCCGCTGGCGGCTACGTGGCGGAAGTTAAATCATGAAATTAGTCGATGACTGGAAAAGCGCCTGGCGTTGGTTCTCTATGCATGCGCTGGTACTGGCCGGGATTATCCCTACGGTGTGGGCTGAGTTACCTCCTGACCTGAAGGCATCAATCCCGCCGGGAACGATGGGAGCCATTACGGCGGTGATTGCTTCCTGTGGCGTTGTTGGGCGTCTGGTTAGCCAGAGTAAGCCGCAATGACAGCCGAAGCCATTCTGGCGCTGGTGAAAAAGCTCTGGCTGCCGGCTTTCATTGCTGTGCTGATTGGCGCGCTGGCTATCACTGCCAGCCACTACAAAGGCAAAGCCGAGAGCGAGACTAAAAGGGCTGATGAGGCAAAGCGCAGCCTCAACCTGGCTAACGCCACCATTACCGACATGCAAACCCGTCAGCGCGATGTCGCTGCGCTGGATGCCAAATACACCGGAGAACTGGCAAATGCTAAAGCCACTATCGATCAGCTTGAGCGTGATGTTGCTTCTGGTAAGCGTCGGTTGCAGCTCAACGCAAAATGTCCCGCGAACGGAACGACCGCAACCGGCGGCGTGGGCGATGCTTCCGCCCCCCGACTTACTGACTCCGCTGAGCGGGATTATTTCACCCTCAGAGAGCGAATCGACACCATCACCGGGCAAGTGAATTATTTACAGGACTACATCCGCACGCAGTGCCTGAAATAATTATTTCCCGCCTATTGATTTGACAGGTGTAGCCCCCCTATATTTTTAGTGCGAAATAGCGCAAAGCATAGGGAATAACATGGCTACTCATAAAGAAGAAAATATTAAGCTGGCTGAAATTGCCGCAGAGATTACAAAAGAATTAATCAAGGCAAATCCTAAAGTCTTTGATAAGTATCCAGCAGCGATTAATGCGTTTAAAGGCATTTTTGATGCAGTTTCTGAGAAAGTTGGTAAGTAGCAGAAAATTGAATCTGAGTGATTTTATGCTTCTATCAAAAAAGCCACCTATTAGTGGCTTTTTTTATGTCCAATCAACATGGGTAGGGTATGGCTGAACTTACAGAACACAGGCCTTTTCCCCCCATTAATTTCACTGGCGAAAACTGGCTACCGTATACGCGGATTATCCCGGCTACTGAAATCGGAGAGTGGGTGAATCAGCATATCCTCTCTGAAGAAGGTAGGCTCCATAACCCTGACCACGAGCACCTCGCTAATGCACTCACTGATGCCGATATTGCTTTCATGTGGGCCTCTGGCTCATTCGCCAAAAGTGGCCGCATTGTGCTTGGCCAGTGTGAGCAGGTAATGATGCGCGCCGGCGGCTGGCAGAAATCCCGCATGGAGCAGCAGATGCATGAATGGTTCGGCCGCATACCGAAGTTCATCATCACCCTGGCTGCCGACTACTGCGAGCAATGCAACGATCTGGAGTTCTGCGCTCTGGTTGAGCATGAGCTTTACCACATCGCCCAGGCTACCGATGACTATGGCGCGCCGAAATTCAACAAAGAGACCGGTATGCCGGTGCTCAAACTTCGCGGCCACGACGTAGAGGAATTCGTAGGAGTGGTCCGGCGTTACGGTGCCAGCAAAGACGTGCAGGAAATGGTGGATGCGGCGAACAGGCCGGCGGAGGTTGCTCATATCGATGTTGCCAGAGCGTGCGGGACGTGCATGCTGAAACTGGCATAGGCTTTATTTGGATTGTCATGGAGGTAACCGATGGCAGCATTATCGACAGAGGTTAAAGCCTTCATCGTTCAGTCGCTGGCCTGTTTCGAAAGCCCGACAAAAGTCATTGAGCTGGTAAAGGCTGAATATGGCATCGATGTCTCGCGGCAGCAGGTGTCGCAATATACTCCCGGCAACGCAATGGCGGCCAAGTTGAGCCAGAAGTGGATTGACCTGTTCAATGCCACTCGCAAACGATTCCAGAATGAGATCGCCGACATCCCGATCGCAAATAAAGCGTATCGGTTGCGCGTTCTAGACCGAATGGCGACCAATGCTGAAAAGATGAAGAACTACGGCATGACCTCTCAACTTATCGAGCAGGCCGCCAAAGAAATGGGTGACGCCTACACCAATAAGCACAAGTTTGAACATTCCGGCCCAAATGGTGGCGCCATCCAGACGATCACCATGAGCAAAGAGGAATACAAGTCCGCACGGCAGGAGATGATGGAGGATGACGACTGCTGAGCAAAAGGCGTTTGCCAGAAAGGTGGAATGTGAGGAGGACGGGCTTTACTACGCTCGCTATTTCTTCAAGCAGCGCACCGGCGGCAAGATGATAGTTGCGCCTCACCACAAGGTGATTCAGAAAACACTGGACCGTGTCATTGACGGTGAAATTCAGCGCCTGATCATCAACGTCCCTCCTGGTTACACGAAAACGGAACTTGCAACCATCAATATGATGGGGCGCGGTCTGGCGCTGAATTGCCGGGCACGCTTCATGCATTTATCCTATTCGCATAACCTGGCGTTACTGAACTCCTCGACTGCCCGCGGCATGATTAAGTCGCAGGCTTACCAGTCCATGTGGCCAATGGCGTTGCGTGACGATGCCGACAGCAAGGCGATGTGGTGGACCGAGCACGGCGGCGGCGTTTACGCATCTTCAGCAGCGGGGCAGGTTACCGGGTTCCGCGCAGGACACATGGAGCCGGGGTGGCAGGGCGCGCTGATTATCGATGACCCAGTTAAGCCGGATGACGCTTACTCAGAGATCGTCCGAGACGGAGTCAACAACCGTTTCAACGAGACAATTAAATCACGATTGGCGATCGAGACGACGCCGATGATTGTCATCATGCAGCGAATCCACTACCACGACCTGAGCGGCTATCTACTGCGGGGTGGGAGTGGGGAAAAGTGGCATCACCTGAATTTGCCGGTGATTATCGATAGTAGCCGCAGTTACGAAGAAACATATCCGGAAAACACTCACGCTATCCCGATTGACCACGGTCTGCCTGATGGCTGGCTATGGCCGTTTAAGCATAACGAGTCGCACCGTGTATCTCTGTTCTCTCACCGGCGCACCGCCGAAGCTCAGTACATGCAGAACCCGAAACGCTTCAATGCGGAGGGTGCGTTGTGGAACGAGGAGATGATCAGCGCCGCACACGCGATGCGGATCACCCAGGAGCTGACCCGAACGGTAGTGGCAATCGACCCGCAGGCCACAAATAGCGAAGAGAGTGACGAATCTGGCATCGCTGTAGCGAGCGTTTACGGTAGTGGTGATGAGCGGCAGTACAGTCTTGATGCTGACTACAGCGGCAAATATTCACCCAATGGATGGGCGACGAAAGCCATTGAAGCTTATGAGCAGCATGAAGCTGACGCGATCGTCATAGAGACAAACCAAGGTGGCGATATGGCGGAAGATACGCTGCGCAATGCCGGGTTCGGCGGCCGCATCATTCGTGTGCACGCCAGTAAGGGTAAATACGCACGTGCAGAACCTATCTCCGCGCTGTATGCGCAGGGCCGAGTAGCTCACCGTGGAAGCCTCTACGAGGTAGAAAACCAGTTCATGGAGTACGTGCCATCCACTGCGAAGAAATCACCTGACCGGCTCGATGCCGCGGTATACGCATTAACTGAACTATCAGAACCACAATCAACCGGCATGTTGGTGCGCTCGCGCTGACGGAGGACACCGTGAACGAAAGCGAAAATAAACAACTCGCCACGAACGCCAGCATCGACCGCGAACGGATGCGTTACGTCAACGCTCTGTTCAATGGCACCAGTAACACCAAGCGTCAGCGCCTGTATCAGGAGTTTGGATATCCCAAGGAACTTTGCTTCGATGATTTTTACCGGGCGTACCGACGCAACGCCATAGCCGGCGCCGCAGTGACGAGAATGGTCGATGGATGCTGGGAAGATTACCCGGAAGTTTACGAAGGCGACCAGACTAAGGATGCAACCCAGCAAACGGATTGGGATAAACGGGTCAACAAGCTACTCAAGCGATGCTGGAAGCAGATCAAGGGCGCTGACAAGCGTAACCTAGTAGGTCGTTACTCTGCGCTACTGATCCAGGTTAAAGACAACAGGCCATGGTCAGAGCCTGTAGATAAGGCGATGGTCGGCAGGCTGCAGGAAAGGGCGCTCGTCCGGCTCGTTCCAGTCTGGGAGGCTCAGTTAGACCCGGTCAGTTACAACGAAGACCAGAATAGCGAAAATTATGGCGCTGTCAGCATGTACTCGTTTACCGAGATACCGGTGCAGCAGCAGCGCAGCGGCCAGCCAGGTCGCATCATCAACGTTCACCCTGATCGCGTCATCATTCTGGCTGAAGGCTCGGATGACGGGCGGCTTGATTCCGGCGAGTCGCTGCTGGAAGAGGGGTTCAACAAGTTGCTGGACCTCGAAAAAGTTTCGGGCGGTGCGGCGGAAGGGTTCCTGAAGAACGCCAGCCGGCAACTCAACTTTAACTTCAGTGCCAAGACAAGCTTCGCACAACTGGCAAGGGCGCTTGGTGTTAGCGAAGCCCAACTCTCAGAAGGGATGGATGATCAGGTTCGACGCCTCAATGACAGCACAGATAGCGCAGTCATCATGCAAGAGGGCGATACGAGCGTGCTTTCAGTGGCGGTTGCGGACCCTGAGCCAACATGGCGCACCGCGCTGAGCGAGTTCTGCGCAACGGTACCGATTCCTGTTAAAGAGCTTATTGGCATGCAGACAGGTGAGCGCGCAAGTACCGAGGATGCAAAAGGATGGGCGCGCACGAGGATGAGCCGACGCAATGGCTTCCTGACCGACGTCATCACCGAAGTGGTTACTCGTTTCTGGACGCTGGGGGTTATCCCTCCCGCCAGCGGCGAAGAAGTCACCGTGGGATGGTCTGATCTGCTGGCGCCTAGCCAGGCAGAGAGGATTGCCAACATGGACAAGCTCGCGGACGTGGCTGTGAAGTCGACGAATGCCTTTGGCCGCTCTGCTATCACAGAAAATGAGATACGCGCGGCTGGCGAACTGCAAGCCCTGCCTGAACTTGATGATGAGGTGCCGCCAGATGGCAACAAGCCAAAGCCTGATCCACTGTCCGACCCAGAATCAGAAGCCGAAAAGTCCGGTGATACCACGGTCGAAAGTTGACCCCACAATGTCGCGCAAGTCCGTCAGCAAGATGGAGCGCGGCATTGAGGCAAGGTATTACTCGATAAAGGTGGCGCTGAAAGCTCTGTTCGACCAGCGCCTGACAGGGCGAGAGCGAGAGGTTAACAGCCATAACTGGCATTTCCTTTGTCATGACCGCGGCGAGGATATGCGGCTCTACCAGGTAAACGCTGGCAAGTTCATCTACGATATGTCAGCGCAGGAACTGGCGGACCTGCTTGAAGCGGTACAGTCCATTCTCGACGATTACCTGCTGGAAGGCGGCGAGCAAAACCTCTGGGCGATGGATTACGTCGCCGCAGAGGCGCAGCGCGGAACGCTGGAGGCCTTCAACAACCTCTCGCAGCAGTCGCAGGTGTACGCCAGCCAGACGACGTTACAGCAGCTTTTAAGCAGCCATGGTCACCTTAATCAGGTGGCAGCCGCCAGACTAACAACGTTCAGTGACTGGAAGGTCATCAGCGACACCGCCCGCGGCGATCTGACCAACATCATCACCGATGCGGTCGCGCGCGGGGTGAATCCTCGCGAGACGGCCAGCGTCATCAGTAAGCGCCTCGACGTATCGATGTCGAAGGCCAAGACCATCGCTCAGACTGAGCAGGTCGGCGCGCTGCGCCAGGCGCAATGGAATGAAACTGATTGGGCCGCTGACCGGCTGGGGCTGAATACCGGCCTGCTATGGCTATCGGCACTCAAACCGACGACGCGCAGCTGGCACGCCAGCCGTCATGGCAAGGTCTACACCACCGAGCAGGTGCGAGACTTCTACGCAGAAAACGGCAACCGGTACAACTGCTACTGCAGCCAGATTCCGGTGCTGCTCAACGACGACGGCAGCATTTTCAATCAGGGGTTAGCTGAGAAGCTGGCAAAAGAGCGCCAGCAGTGGACCGCTAAGGAGGCCGCGTGATCGTAGTCATTGTTCTGTTACTGCTACTTATCGTGGTCCTGATTGCTATGGCAGCCGGTTCTGGTTCGGTTGATCCTTGCTCCTGTCATCGCTGCGGTAAATATGTTCCTGCGCCAGCGCGTTTCTGCGATGGCTGCCGGCCAGCGCCACTGAATGGGCATCAACCGAGTAACACAGCCTCGTCAGGCAAAGTGCTGCCACCACCAAAACAACCCTAAGAGGACGAAACGTGAAGCTATCCAGCATCCACGTTGTGGTACAATTGACGTGCGGCTAGACCGGCCAGTCGAAGAGGGTGAACGTAGACACCCCTGCCGCACTCATCATCTACGAAACCTGCTACGAGGTTTATATGAAAGAACAAGAATCATTGATTGAACGCTTCCGTGACGCTCTCTACTATGACGAATCATCGCCAAGCTTTCTTCGGTGGCGACACGACAAAATAAACGGCAACGGAAGAGTATTTTCACGTGCAGGAGATTGCGCTGGTTCGCTTAAAAAATCCGGGTACTGGGAAGTTAATTTCGAGGGTCGACTTCGAATGGTACATAGGGTTATTTTTGCTCTTCACCACGGGACTTTACCTATCCAGGTCGATCATAAAGACAGAAATAGAAGCAATAACAACATTTCCAATCTGAGACCAGCGGGCACATCTCAAAACAGATGGAATGCATCAGTTAGGTCAGACAACACAAGCGGAATTAAAGGCGTTAGCCTGCATAAGCAAAGTGGTAAATGGCGAGCCCAGATATACAAAGACGGCAAGGCTATCCACCTCGGTACATTCCTGACGATGGGGGAGGCAGAGTCGGCTGTCGTGACGGCAAGAGAAACTCTCCATGGTGAGTACAGTTGCAACGGATAGTGACAAATAGAATTAAATCCTTGAAACCCGCTTCGGCGGGTTTTTTGTTGCCATAACAAAATCAGGAGAGGAGATGAAGCTCTCAAGTATTCACGTGAAATCCTTGGCCATCAACGCCTCCAACATCTCAACAACCACCATCAACGGCCAGGAGCACTACGTCATTCGTGGTGCGGTTCCGATCGTTGATGACATTGTGATGAATGGCGGCCTGTACCCGGCGGAGGAGATTAACAACAGCTACAAGACGATGGAAGGCAAGCTGATGCCTCTGCCGCATCCGATGGTAGATGGCAAATATGTCAGCGCCAATGACCCGCGGGCCATTAACAGCTATCACGTCGGCGCATGGGCGCAGAACGTCAGTAAGTCAGGCGACCAGGTCGTCATGGACGTTTATATCAATAAGGCGGTCGCCGAGACAAAGCCTGACGGTAAGCGCCTGATTAATCGTCTTGATGAGATGATCGCTGGCACCAACACCGACCCGATCCACCTGTCTACCGGCTTACTCACGAACAAAGAGAGAAAGTCAGGCGAGTCGAAGCAGAAGAAGTACTCATGGATTGCTCGCAATATGCAGTTCGACCATATCGCTATCCTGCTCGATGAGCCGGGCGCCGGTACTCCAGAAGAAGGCGTCGGCATGTTCGTGAATGCCGATGGTCAGGAAGGCGAAGTCGAAACTGCAAGCCTCGTTGAAGCCGCAAATAGCCTCAAAGATGGCCTGCTGAACAAAGTGAAGTTCTTCCTCACCCACAACTCAGATGCCTCATTCGATGAAATCTACCAGATGCTGCGTGAAGCCATTCGCGCGCCGTCAGGCAGCGATGTTTATCGCTATGTCGTGACCGTATGGCCCGACAAATTCATTTTCGAAGAGGGCAATAAGCTCTTCCAGCAAAAATACCTCATCGACGACAGCACAGTCACGCTGGTCGGCGATCCAGTAGAGGTCGTGCGCAAACCCACTGAGTACGAAGTCAAAACCAACGGAGAAACAAACCCGATGAAAGAGAAGATGATCGCCGCGCTCAATGCCGCAGGCGTTAAAACCGAGGGGCTGACCGACGATCAGGTCTGGGATGCCTATAACCAGCAGGTACAGAAGAAAGCAGGCGACCAGCCGGGTACTCAGATTAACTCTGACGCGATTACCGCAGCAGTAAATCTGGCGATTAAGCCGCTGACTGACGAGATCAGTACGCTGAAAACTCAGCTGCAGGCCAACGCTGAAAAAGACCTCAAGACCAAGCGTGAAGCGGTCAAAGCGAAATTCCCGTTCATGACCGAAGCGGCGATCAACTCGCTGGCCGGCGAAGCGCTGAACGACATGTACTCGCAGTGCCAGACCAGCACCGGTCTGAACCCGGCATTCCAGGGGAATGGCGCTCAGAGTGAAATCCTTTCTATGGAGGCTCCTGAATAATGGCTCTCGCACCTCGTTTCCATACCGTAATCGCGGGCCCGGCCCGCAAGAATGACCCGCAGGTCATTGAAGCAATCATGGCGGCAGCAGTGAAGCCAGGATCTCTGGTAATGCTGGATAGCACAGGGAAACTGGCTGTTCACAATGTGGCCGGTGGTGCAGGGGTAGCCCTGGCGCTCCAGCACAATTATATCGGCGGCGGTGATATCCGCGATGCAGTGCCGGCCGGGGATACTGGCGCGGCCATCATGTGCGAAGACGATGTCGATTACCACATGCTGGTAAAGGCTGGCGAAGTGTTGCTGGAAAACGAAGGTCTGGTTTCTGCCGGTGATGGCACACTGGCCAAGTCGACCACTCCAGCCACCGACCAGGTCCTCTTCTTTTCACGCGAAAAAATCACCGTTGGTGCTGAAGCCCAGCTCGTGAAAGTTCGCAAATCAGGGAAAGCTACCGCATGAGCATGATCGTATTTAACAAAAAGCTGGTTACTGAACATAACCAGATCAAGAAGGCATGGAATCAGCTGCTGATGCAGCGCGAATCCTTCAACGTTAACCAGAACAACATTTCCGCCCAGTACGGCGGCGCGCTGGAAGTTAACCAGGCTGCGCTTATCTCTAAAGACTACTGGCGTGAAGTTGACAACATCACCACCCGAGTCTTCCGCAACGACGAAGGCAACGGCCTGCTTGATGACCTGCTCGGTCTCGGTACGCCGATCTCTATCGGCAAGACGGCGGCGCTCTACCGCGTTTCCAGTGACGCTGGCAAGGTTCATCGCACACTGACTGGCCATGTTCCGGAAGAGCTGGATAAAGTCATCTACGACGAAGCCGGCGACCCGATCCCGATCTTTAACACCGGCTACAGCCGCGAATGGCGTGAGTGGAACGGCATGCAGTCCGAAAACCTCGACGCGATGGCCGATGACCAGGAAGCGCACGTTGCGGCTATCCGTGAAGACATGGCTGACTACATGCTTTCAGGCGATGCGAAGGTGAAGGTGAAGGGGTATGTCGGCGCCGGTATCACCAACCACGCCAACACCAACCAGGTGGATCTGAGTGCATCTGGTCTGAATATTGACCTGACCACCTCTACTCCTGATGAATCAGTGGCATTCTTCACCGGCCCGTTCGCCAAGCTTCTGGATGATAACTACGTGCAGGAGAAGGTTAAGTTGTGGGCGTCTCCGGACATCATGCGCAACCTGAACCGACCGTATTCCGATGCCGCGGGCTTCAAAGAAGGCACTGTGCTGGAATACATCCTGCGCTATGGTCGCATCGAGTCCTTCAACCAGACCTTTAAGCTGACCGGTAACCACTTCATTGCGTACGTTCGCAACTCGCAGTACATCAAGACGCGCATCGCCGCGCCGGTGGGTACCTTCATGATCCCGCGACAGAATCCGTTCGACAACTACAACACTCTGGTCTGGAGTGCTGTTGGTCTGCAGATTAAGCGTGATTTCAACGGTCGCTCTAAAGTCTTCAACGCACAGGGTTAAGGGGCTTCGGCCCCTTTCTTTGGGAGAAAGCATGAAAACGTTAAAGGTCGAGAAAACCGGCTGCTGGGGCATGATTGATGGCGTCTTCCAGCAACTTCCTGTTGGTCACGAATTCGTCGCGGCGGACGTTCCTGCAGCTTTTGCTGGTCGTGTGTCGGTGGTGGGTGAAGTGGAAGAGCAAGCGCTGGAAGTGGCTACGCCGGGTAATGATGCTGCAGAGCAGGCAGAGCAGGCAGAGCAGGCAGAGCAGGCAGAGCAGCAGGAAGAATCTGCCAGCAAATCGAAGAAGGCGAAATAACCATGGCTGACCCAATCACAGCGGCAGACGTGCAGGCGTTCCTCGGTGAATTGGGTTACTCCATCCCGGCCGCTCTGCTCGATCCGATTCTCTGCGTGGTTAACAAGATTATCCCGTGCCTCGATGGTGCTGGATACGACGAATGCACGGCAAAGCTCATTCTGATGTATGCCGCTGCGCTCATGGCGACGTCATCCGGCGCCAGACGTATCAAATCGCAGGGGGCGCCATCAGGGGCGTCGCGCTCGTTCGATTACGGCGAAGACGGGATTACCTGGCTGCGTGACTCGCTGGCGAAGCTCGATACCAGCGGCTGCACCAGTGAGTTGCCGATTAGCGCCGGTAATAGTGTGGGCCTGTTTATGGTTGTGGGAGGCTGCTGATGCTTGAAGCCAAACAAATAGCTGACCTCTTGAGTCAGCTGTTCACTACTGACCCAGTCGCTGCCGCTAAGTTGGTTAATCATCGTGTTGAGTGCAATGACGCTTTTCTCGGCAGCGATATTCCGTTTGTCTGCTCACGGAATAGCGAAGGCGTCATCACTATGGGTGTTGTCGGTTTCGTAAATGCGTTGGCAAAGCCCGGCTCTGGTTACGCCGCTGCCGTTTATGACGACAATAAGCTCACCGGCTTCACTGTCGTGGGTGTTGATTAATGGCCTGGATTTCAGTGCAGCAACGGCTGCCGCGGACGTTCTCCCGGGTGTGGGTGATGACTGATACCGGTCAGCAAACCACGGCATACGTTAACGGCGCCGGGCAGTGGATGATTAACTGCCCTCGCATACAGGCTACAGGCGCAATCGTGCTGCGATGGAGGGAATAGGGTATGTCATCGGTAGCCAACTGGTCATATACCGCGACGGCGACAATCTGGCGGCGCATACGCGATGCCGACGGTAGTGATACCGACGGCGGAGGTCAGCCGTACGGGTGGGAAGCACCGATCGCTATCCTCTGCGACTACCAGGGCGGACTCTCTGCAAAAATCGGTGACCTTGGCCGGGAAATTGTGGTTAAAAACACGATATGGAGTGAGTACGCAACGGCGCGGGAGGGAGATTACATCCTGATTGGCGCGTCGACCGATGCAGCACCGCCGGATGAGGCCGATGAGATTCGGCAGATCGTCCAGTTCGCAGATACGTTCGAGCGACTGGCAGACGATTTCGCACTTATAACGGGAGTCTGATTATGGGCGCTAAAGTACGCGGCATCCGCCAGGCTAAGGCCAATCTCGACCGCATCATTAAGGACGTCCAGGGGCGTAAAGTCGTGCGAGCAATCCAGTCTGCGATGCTTATCGGCAGCGCGCAGGCAGCACTTTACACCCCGATCGATACGTCAACGCTCATCAACAGTCAGTTCCGAGAAATAATGGCAAACGGCACCCGGGTAACCGGGCGCGTTGGTTACTCTGCGTCTTATGCGGTGTTCGTTCACGACCCAGCAGTGAAACAGAACTTCACGCGAGCAACGGCCCGCAAGGAGTTCTTAACGAAGGGCTTCGAGGATACCCGCAGCCAGATTGATGCGGTGGTGAAGAAGGAGCTTTCGCTATGACCCCTCCGATGTATATGCGCCTCAAAGACCTCTTTGTGGCTGAGGGGCTTACCGCGGGGTTTAAGGTCCAGTGGAGGCAATGGCGCGATACCGGGAAAGATACCGATCAGTTCATCGTATTCCGGTCTTCAGGCGGCACCGATATCACTTTTGACCGCGGCGGAGACTGGTATGTGATGGTTGATGTGATCTCCTCGAAGGCCAATCCCGATGCTGCTGACGCCGCGGTAAACGCCATTGTCGAGTATATCAGCGCGCAATCAGGCGCCGATGATTGCGTTGGCGCGCTGCGGCTTGTCGGTAATGTCCCGGCACCGATCCCCACCGAAGAGGGCCGATTAGTAACCCGGCTACTCATCTCCTGCACATACGGCGAATAATCGTCAGAATCACCCATCAGGCTGCCATATGGCGGCCTTTTTTAATTGAGAGGCATACATGCAAGGCTGCGCTAATGACACCGGCAAGCTGATTGGTAAGGTGGCCGTGCTCCGCATGGCTTTTGGCTGTGCTGATACGGTTCCTGCGCTTTCCGAATGGAAGCGACTCGGCGCCATGACTACCAAGGGTTTTGACTACTCCATGAATACCGTCACCTCTGAGGCTGACGATACGAAAGGTCTGGTTGAGAACCTGGTCAACAATATGGACTTCACCATCTCAGGAGAAGGTGAGTTCCGCAAGAAAGACAAGACGACGGAAATCGGCGCTATTGCCATCTCGAAATATATTTTCGATGAAGTGCAGGCCGGCCGTCAGCCGACAGTCTGGGTCCGCTTCGACTTCACTGGTGAAGACGCTGGCACTTATATCATGGGGTACTTCAACACCACCTCCTGGTCTGGTGATTTCGGCACCACGGATATTTCGACCTTCTCCGGGGAATGGAAAGTGGCTGATGCAGACACCGTGGTATTTGAGGTCGCTCCGCCGGCGCTGGCGTTTACCACTAACCTGCCGACGACCAAGAGCGTGACGGCCGGATCGGCGCTGAATATGTCGGTAGTGGTTGAGGGTGGTACAGCGCCTTACACCTACGTCTGGAAGAAAGACGGCACGGTTGTCAGCGGGCAAACAACGGCGACCTTCAACAAGGCCAGCGCTGTTTCTGGTGATGCCGGGGTTTATACCTGTGAAGTCACCGACTCTTCCGCGACACCAGTCAAGATCACGTCTGCATCCTGCACGGTCACTATCAGTTAACCACCAGGCTATTTCGTGAATAGTACAAAGGGCGTTCTGCGCCCTTGATACTGTTTATGGAGCGACTATGACCCCGATTAAAGAATTAGGCGAATGCGTTATCGGTACCGGTGACCGGGAATTTTTTTTTCGGCCGTCGTTTCGCAACATGGCACGCATTGGAGAGCCGGAGGAAATTGTCCAGGCGTTCTATGACCTGTGCAATGATGAGGCGACGCCATTCGTGCAGCGCGCAGCTGAGGCCTATATCCGCGATGAGTACAGCCGAATTCCTGATTGCGTCCTGCGGTTTATGCAAAGCGGGCTTCTGTCACGCAAAGCGATCATGGCCGCGCATACGGTACTGACAGCCTGCTGTGACGACGATATCGGCGATCTGGTTGGCTGGATGAAGCCGGGGAAATCACGTAAGCGTGGTTTCGTATGGCGCCCGGGCAGCATGCCGCCGGAAAGCATGGTCATCGTCGCGCAAAACCTGATGATGCACGGCATCATCGGCAAAGCGAAGGTGCGTAAGCTGCAGCGTTACGAAACGAATGAGACAACCGCAGAATTCCGCGCAGCCGACTACATCATGGCGGCCCGCAACCATTTCGGTATAAGCCGGGAAGAGGCCGAGAACCTCACGATGACAGAGTTCAGCTTACTTCTGAATGCTAAATATCCAAACCAAAAGGGCTTCACGCGCGAAGAGTACGACACGGTCATGGACGAAGACGATCGCCGCTGGCAGGCGATGATGGAGAAAGCGTCTTAGCAATCGGGAATGCATCGACAATTGAATCGAAATCGTGACATGTCACAACACAAAGTTTGTGAGCGCCGCGCTTGACCACTAGATCAACATAACTTAATCTTCAATCACAACAACAAATATTGTTGAAAAAATTCGGTTAAGGGCTTGGCGGCGCATGGTTCGCTAAGCTCTTTTTACACCCAAAAAGGTAGATTGAGGAGGAGCTATGTTTAGTTTCTCGAACAAACGGAAGACAACTACTGGAGCTGAAAGCCCCGTAGAGCGCTTAACGAATATCCTTGTCGACAACCAAGACAGACTCACGATTGATCGCGATGGCGTAATCAGCTTAAACCTGGAAAACGATAAGGTTCGCAAAGAGATGAAGCGCCAGTTTCAGTTTCTTGCGAGAGTTGAACCCTCTAAGGCAAGATGACGGATGGGGACACTGTTACTATCCGCTATCCTCGTTAGTGGTTACATTTTTACTGTTACATCGGTATCTACAAGATACAAATTTAAGCGCTCCGATGGTTGGGGCGCTTATTTTTATGTGGCGACATGGGGAACTGGGTTTTGCATCCTGAGCTGGATGTTATGCTCAGTATTGGGGTTTGTGGGCTTTATTGATTTCGCTGCCAAACTGGTGGGAATGAACAAAGAAAATGTCAAATTACTTATTCCACTATCTGCAGACGCGGTAGCAACAGGAAAGAGCTTAAAGATAGCTCTATGGCT
>OGXE01000971.1_pt1 | contig 25837 bp, 23 predicted proteins | sample 1576181 | NCBI WGS metagenome assembly OGXE01 (sample SAMEA3541478, study PRJEB24748) | human gut metagenome | biome: human gut; feature: human-associated habitat; material: faeces | place: China | collected 2012 | reverse complement strand
GTAAATCCGAAATATGCCATATCCGGTCTGCCCGCTGGTCCATACACCGTGAAGAAACGAAGTCCGGTAGACGGAATATTATAAAGCTTACTATACGCATGCGCCATCAGCTCATTTGATTTCTTAGTCGCAGCATAAAGGGAAACCGGATTGTCCACCTTATCCTCCGTAGAATACGGCACCTTCTTATTAGATCCGTACACGCTAGATGAACTTGCATAAACCAGATGCTGTACTCCGGATTGTCCATTATCATAAGAATGACGGCATGCTTCCAAAATATTGTAAAACCCAATCAGGTTGCTCTCAATATACGCGTCCGGATTGGTGATGGAATAACGTACTCCGGCCTGAGCTGCAAGATTTACAACAATATCCGGCTTATATGTAGCAAATAACTTATCGATACAATTCTTATCTGCTATGTTGCCCTCGATAAAATTCCATTCAGAACCATTCACACCTGCTTTTTCGGCAGCACGTTCAATTTCAGATAATCTCCATTTCTTAATATTCACATCATAATAGGCATTCATATTATCAATACCAATGATATGAATATTTTCTTTTTCAAATATCTTCAGGCACAAATTTGAACCAATAAAACCTGCTGCACCTGTAATCAAAATCGTTTTTTTATTCATCATAATCCTTCCAAAATAACAGTTCCACTTAAAATCTCAACTAATTAAAAAATTTTCTCTATTTATCCCTTGTCAAATATGCTAATTGTTTCTTTAATTGATACACAATCGCATCACTAAAACCAGCGTATCGTCCTCTCTCATCTACACTTTGAAATTTATCCAATAATCTCCGACATTCATCCTCTGTAAGTTCATCCATCGCCCCTGAAACCCACATAGCTTCTGTTCTTGCTGCATTTAACTGTTCTGTATCCAAGTTTAATAGCTCAATCGTATACCCAGCCCGTTCATTTCCGTCAACAGCTTTAATCTTTCCTCTATCGCTGAATTCGAATAACGATTCACAATTTTCTTCCAATGGAGAAACAAATAATTCTTCATTAAATGCATTGTCTTTGCTATGACCACAATTTTCTTCCCGATCATGGTATCCCTGACAAGATGCTAACAAATTTTCATATTCTAACGATATTGCCCTATATTCATCCCTTTCTTTCGGACGAATATGTTCAATATGCGAATTGTCTGTCCTAATAGGTTTACAGCAGTAGCAGCAAATGTGCCCTTGCTCTGATAACAAACTATTTTTCAAGAGAATTTTATGAGGTAAATTTTCAACTTCATTTAAATCAGAATACCTCGGCACTCTTCCATTTTTATTTTTAAATTTACTTTTCCACTGCAAAATTTCCTGTGGTTCATCATTTTTGTATATCCTTTTCATATTATCGTTTCCTATGAATTAGTGTTCTGGCACGAACAACTTCTACGTTCATTTCGTCTGTAATTTTTGCCAACTGATCAACAAGTTCTTCTGCCTGATCCAAATTTTCGTTTTCAATGCAATTATAGATTTCATCAATTAGCTTTTGAGTTTTCTCATTTAAAATATCTGTATGCATAAAATCATGCATAATGTGATTAATATCCCATCCATTCATAGGATTCTGTTTCCGCACATTTATAGCATTTCCATCTTGATAAATTTCAAATATATTAGCCTCATCTTTGATCTCACTAAGGACTTTAGGCGAATGTGTAGTAACTATAAACTGAATATTCGGAAATGTACGAAACAGAAGAGGCATCATACGTCCCTGCCACGAAGGATGCAGATGTAAATCCACCTCATCAATCAATACGATGCCTTCTCCCTCCAATGGATTTTCTCTACTAGGATTCGCAATTGCCAATTTACGAGCCAAATCCCCCGTCATCGCCAAGACACACTTTTCACCTTCCGATAATTGAGCAATACTTAATTCTGTATGGTGTTTTACAGCGACCATCTGTGCATCTTCATCATCAATTTTAATTTTGATATCAGAAAAATCATTGTTCATAATCTTTAAAATAGCTTCTCGCACCGCGGATAATTGTGCATCCTTAAAAGACTCTTTCTCCACTCTTTTACTGTTCTCATACTCCTGCCGTCCTCGAAACCATTCAAAAAATAACTGAAAATTAATGGTTGGATCAAAAACATCCCTCAAAGCCTCCAATTTTCCAGCTAATTTTATGTCCTTTTTTAAAACCTTATTTCTGCGATCCGATACATAACGATTTACACCATATGACGCATATATTGGCATATTACTTTCATTAAATACTAACTCTCTGGTACTTTCCCTATCGGACTCATCCGTTTCTTCCTCTTCCAAAACCATATATTGTCCCACATACAATCTTCTAAATTGCTCAACTATACGCTTTGCTTCCCCTACCAAATGTATCCTTTTTCCATTTGATTCCGCGCTACGAAAATAAGGGTATATTGTATGGTCTATATTTAACTGCATAGATATACGAGCCGTTTGAGCACCTATTTTTATATCAGAATCTTCAATTTTCACCTTGCCATCACTACCAAGATCTGATTCGGTCAGCATATTTAGTATTCTGAAGAATAGGATACTACATGCCTGCAAAACAGTTGATTTTCCCATGCCATTAATGCCATAAATAACCGCCGATTTACCATCTAAAGCCAATTCTGCCTGCTCTATCCCACGAAAATTCGTCAATTTCAAACTTTGAATTTCCATCTGCTTATCAGCTCCCATATTTGTATCCTTTCATTTTTCTCTCAAAATCATATTTTTAACTATTTACACTACTAATTATATGTGAAAAACAATTTATTATCAATTCCTACATTAATGCTATATCTGACAATTCACATACTGTTCCATAATAACATTATTAGTTTTACTTACTCTGTAAACGGTGCAACCCGAGTACCTTGACAAATTAGATGCTGTTTTCACGGCATGATTATCTCTTGATTTCTGTTTTTACCGGCTTCCGTATGTGTGACGGCAGTTCTTGTGACTATGGCAACAGATCCTTAAAAAAGTCCTGATTCTTGTCATCCATATGCTTCGGTATCTCTATTAACAGATAAGCAACGTATTCATACGGTTTTAACCGGTTTGCTTTGGCAATTTCTAAATTCGATAAACTAAAATGAGACAGGTAAAAAAAGCATAAAAAACCACTCAAACACGCGCGTTGGAATATTAAATAAATAAAATAATACGGTTAAAACAATAAAATAAATGTATTGTTCTTTTCTATCATAATTTATCCCCCTGATATAATTATTAACTGATTTTCAATCACATATAATTTTTCGCATATAAACCCAATAAACGTCATAAACGATTGTCACTAAACTCCATAAACTTGATTATTGTTGTAGTGGTTAACCCCACCTACCTTCGAAGGCTACTGCCGACGGGCAGTTCAACTACAAACCAGTAAAAGGAGTAACCCCCAATGAAAAAAGAGATTAGAAGAAATTCCATTGTATTTGTTAAGAACCCTTTTCCATGTTCTGCCAACACCCACACAATGTTAGGCAATCATTATGCAGTTGTATGTCAGAACAATATCGGGAATACCTATTCCAACAGCATAATTGTCTGCTACATCACTTCTAAAATTAAACGTCTGGATATAAAAGCTAATGTAATTATCAAACATTATGCTGGCCTTAATCACAAATTGGCAATGATTAAATGTGGTCAAATAATGACTCTTGACCATGATGACATTATCGATGTTGTAGATATCTTAAGACCCGAAGATGAAGTTCGTTTTAACCAAGGACTCATGTTTTCACTTGCGCTCTCGAATGTAACAGAAATACAATCTAAGCATATGTAAGCATGATCAATATATCTAAGCCCCACCTATAGCTCTATGCTATAGGTGGTTTTCCCCATAAATCTATCTATGTCATTCACAATCCACAACAGTTGTAGAAAATCATACTTTGTACACTCATCTATAAATATCTGAATTTTTTTATTCATATTACGAAATTCAAGCATTTCCTCTATTTTTGTACGATACGCAGTTATTACAGGTAACGCTTTCTCATCCAACTGCAATACTTTCCTTAGTACACCATAACCAGTATAAATGTAACCTTTCTTTACCGATTCAAAAGCAAAATGAAGTGCCGTAATCCAAAAGCCCATGTTCTCTTCTGTCTGTTCAAAACTCTCACAAGCTTTCAACAGCAATAATTGATCCGCATAATATTTATTTTCATTGCAAACTGTATCCATAAGTTTTTGAATCGAATTTATAAGAATTTCTCCCGTATTGGGATCAAGCAAAATATTTATAATAGCATTCTTCCAATCTTCATAATACGCTTTTTCTGATTCCATATAGCTATCATCCATTTTTTCCTTCATAACAATCTCAGGAATAACAGATAAATATCTAAAACTGTTCACTCCACTATCATCTAATCCATCAAAAATATGTTTTCCAAACATACCTCCGATTGATAAAAATCCCGCTCTAAAAAAACTCATTAACTCAAAGTCTTTAAGAATATTTTCCATAGGCGGAAACAATGCATCGATTAATTGCCTGACGATCTTTTTATCTATCTTTTTTGGAAAATGAAACCTCTTTATATCACCAAAATCACAAGTCACTACAACACCATCTAATACTAACTCGTGTTTCAATAAAAAATTATTCTGCACTAAAGTTACAACACAAATAATAGGAAAAGCCAAACTCTCTATAGCAAATACAAACGCTACTGCCAATAACAACATATACAATCTAGGTATATCAATCAATGCTGTTTGATTATAGTTTGCATTTCACATATGATCCTACTTGATTAAAATTTTCCGCTTATAGTTGTGCCAATGCTATTCCTTTGTACTGCCCAACTCACTACTATTAATAGAAACCAGTCCACAATCTTGCGTATGCACAAATTCCGTAAAAGAGGCTCAATCATCCACATTCATTTTCAAAGGATACGAAAACTTTGCTTTTGAAAGCAAGGCATATAATATTGGGACACGCTCCGACAATAACCATAAGTTTCTATTTTTCCTATTTTCACATTTATTATTTGGCATAATATAAATTATTTATAATTTCTCCCTTATATGATCATTACAAGCAGATTTATAAACTCATGTTCAATATAATTTGCATGATAAACTTTTCATTATACAAATTTCTGCAAACAGAATCACTAAATATATGTAATTCGTTCCACAAAAAGCATTCTCTTTTTGTGCAGGATTACCACCTATTCGGTGGAGTCCCTTGACCAAGTACACTGATCAGACCCGCAAGTCTAATGTTGCTTTTTCATAAGTACATAACCTTCAAACAACTCAAAATCTTCTTTTGTCGTAATTTTAATATTTGTTTGATCTCCGTACGCAAGATTAAGCTTATCACCAAGTGCATACATAAGACTTGTTGTATGCGGTTCAATTACATCTAAAAGTTTTCTTTCTTTTGCTCTTTTATATATGTCCAATAGATATGCATACTCAAACCCATAAGGACAAGCAATTTGTGTGAGTTTATCCCTGTCAACCCAATTATCACTAGTTTCACCATCCATCGTGCCTATAAGCTGATAGCAAGGAGTAGCAGTTACCGCTGATCCTTTTTTTTTCATTACTCTAATAACATCTGAAACTATTTTCTCAGATGTAAACGGAGCAGCACCATATTGAATAAGCACATAATCATCTAATTTCATTTTATCCCTAAGGTTATTCACCCCGCTTATAACAGAATCTTGAAATGTTTCTCCGCCATCTGCTATCCATCTAACTTTATTATACTTGTATTTTTCAATCATTTCATCCAAATAATCTTTCCACAACTTATGACACACAACTTCAATGGCATCAACTTCTGGATGTTTCTCAAAAATTTCAATTGTATATGCTAAAACCGGTTTCCCAAAAACCTCTACAAATTGCTTAGGCCTTTCTGCTCCAACACGTGAGCCAATCCCACCGGCAAGAATAATTGCTGTTATCATCATTTATTCCTCTGATTTCTCATAGTTTTCAAGTGCACTATCGATATATCTTACAAAGTTTCTATAAGCTGGCAAGAAAAAGAATCCATCATCATCACCTACAGATCCTTTATACAAGCCCCATCCAAACCAATAGAATGCACAAATTGCAATAAATGCATAATAATATCTGTGTTCATCTTCATTAAGTTCATGGCCAAGATATGCCCTTAAATATCTTTCAACCTGTTCATTAGTCCAATCATAACGACAAAGAATACAAGAAATATCATTTGCTCCATAATTAATTCCAGCATACTCCCAGTCAATTAAAAATATCTCGCCTACATTATCAATCAAATAATTAGGAGGATATGTATCATTATGGCACAATACTTTTTTAAACCCTAGTCGTGCTGCATCTTCCTTAACATATTTATAAAGTCGTTCCGCTTTTTCGATTTCTATAGCAAACTCTGCAAGAAGATTCCCCTTAGTTGCAGAAGCAATTCTCATAAGCTTCTTTCCTTCTTCAATATCATCAAATTCTTTCACGGCAAAATCGTCTTCTATACCATACTTCTTTGCAAAAGCAGTAATGGACTTGTCATCAATCGGAACACGATGGAGCTTATGAAGGTATTCCATAGAAATCAAAAGCTGTTGTTCTTCTGTCAAAGCATAACCAGTTCGTTTTTTTTCATAATCACAGTTCTTAGCATCTTTAACATGATAAGATATCTTCCAACCGGAAAGCGACATAGCAATTACAGACTTATCAATACCAATTTCTTTTGCCATCATCTGTGAATATAATTCCGATTGACGATTAATTAGATTACCAGCGGTTCCTCCTGGATGTCTGTATACATACTTTATCCCCTTACAATTGAATGCAAATGAAACATTTGTAAGTCCAGCATTAATGACAGAGATATCATCAATATCATTAGGATTACAATTCAAAACATTGCAAATATTAGTTATAATTTCCGAATCGACATTACGGAAAAATTCCGAGTCAAAAGAACGAAGTTCATCAATACTCTCAAATTCAAGTATATTATTCGCTTCAAATTCTGTCATATAAAGAGTAAGTTCTTTAATATGTTTAGCATAAAACTCTTCCCAAAACATATTTGCCACACCAAAGTCATTTATTTCTTTTTCCATCAAAGAACGGAAAATCGAACTAAACTTTTCATTCATATAAGCATGACCGACCATTGCTAAAGAATCGCTTCCGCCAACAGTCATACCTGTAATAACATTTGCATCAGAAACTGTAACAGCAAATTCGCGAAATTTACCCACTTGATAAGAGCAAGCTCTATAAGAAAAGTTACTCGGATTATCATTCAAAAATGGATTTAGTATAAAATAGTGATCCGCGCAACAGATATATGTATTCTTGAAATAATCACGTGCTACATAAAGCGAATAAAGATTTCCTTTTTTTCCAAACTGATTATTAACAATCAGTTTTACTCCATATTTCTGTTCCAAATAAAAAAATTTTTCCTTCATATATCCAACTACAACATAGATATCTTCTACCCCCGACTCTTTCAACTGTTCAATCTGTCTCTCAATAAGAATCTCACCTTTTACACAAAATAACCCCTTAGGCTTTTCATATGTAAAGGGTGCAAATCTATTCGATTTTCCTGCCGCTAAGATTATCGCATTTCTTGTCATCTATACTCATCCTCCTCAATGACAAATGCCTTATGTCTTTCTTCCTTAGTTACCTTAGGTATCATATAATCCTCTCCATATAGTTGTATTAATAAGCGATGATACCCAATAGGACACGAAATCTCCATATCTTCAAATTGCAAATTCACACTATTTGAGAAAAGTTCAGTATCAAAGCAGCATCGTTCATACCCAAAATAGGAAGTAGGAACACACACATAAATTGATGATTTTGAGTTATTTGCATATAAATCAGCTATCTCGCGCACTTTCTTTGACAAGTATTTTCTTGACTTCAAATGATATTTGATGTATTTCACTTTTTCTTTTAAGCTCAGTTTCAGCCACTTACATTTTAGATTAGAATAAAGCTTCATATGCCTTTTAGTAAATTCAGTCAAATACTCCTCATCTCTCTTGTCCGAATAACCATAATCTAATGGAAATATATCAAAATAAATCCCTGTATGGAAACTTTCTTTTCCTATATTTTCATCCCATTTGAAGGTATTATTAATACAAATTCTCAACATCTCTGGTGAAAGACAACTTGGGTCCGATTTATATGTCTGTAAAAAGTATTTGCTTTTATCAAAATAATTATCAAATACATTTTCAAGCTTACATACATCCTCTCTTTTTATCCACAAATCAATATCATCGTCCCATTCAATAAACTTTTGTTCTCGAACAGCACCTAATAGTGTTCCATACCCTGCAAAGTACTGAATATTCTCACATTTGCATAAATTTATAAACTGACGTAATATCTCAAGTTGCATAACCTGTTCATCTCTAATATCTAATTCTTTATTTTTCTTCATCTTCGCACCTCTATTATTTTAGTCTTAATCAATCCATAATAGTATTTATATTCTGGAGATTTGCAATAAGTCAAAAACATTATTACCCAATAAATAATTGTAACTATTACAGCTTTTAATATAAACTCTTCTAAAATCATTCCTGTATTTACCAACGAAGTAACCCAATTGGAAATTCCCGTACAAAAAAATATCAACAACAAGAATTTCAAATGATAACTATAATACGATAAACATGATATCTCAAAACTATGCTTATATAAAACCTTGATATCAGCTGCTCTTGTAATACATCTTGTAATAACCGTTGCTAACACTATTCCTGATAACCCATAATTAATACCTAATACAAAATCCAGCCCAATATTGAGTACGGCACATACTACCGGAACATATTTCAACTGATGAAACAATCCCATTGCCGTTCTAGTCATATATACCGGATAATGAATACCCCTCAAGCATAATTCCAAAACTAGTAATATGACAGTTATGAATGACATATCATATTCATTTCCCACCCATATATCAACTACAAACATCCTTAGAAGTACAACCATCCCCACAAATAGATATCCGTATAATATTGTATTAGCAAAATAAATACGTTTAAAAACGCTTCGAACCACTTTCTTTTCTGATGTAGCTCCAAGGTTACCAATCGAAGATGTCAGAGAGTAAAATACTTGATTTAATAGACTATTTATCGTTGAAAGAATTAGTGTATAATTTGATATTATGCCTACACTTGCAACTCCAACAAATGTTGATATAAAAATATTGTCTGTTCCATCAAATGCAACTGACGCAATTTTTCCCATAAGTAACCCTTTTATACTCTCTTTTAATTCTTTTTTGTCAGACTCCGGAATACTCTCCTTTACCGGAATATTAATATAAGGATATTCCTTTTCAGCATATCTTGAACAAAAAACATTATTTAGCCAATCACATATAATTTTAAATACCAAATAAGAAATAAAATCATGTGTCATCAACAGAATAATGATCTGTCCAATATTCATTATTACATTAAAAATTTGTGTATATATAGCTACTATATAATTCTTCTGATCCGCTATTAATATAGATTTTTTATAAGCATACAGATACGAAATAATAGTGTCTAACAAAAATAATAAATACAAAACAATAATACTTGTATCTATATTAGGAGCATTAACAATATTATTTAGAAACGGGATTAGACCAAGCCCTATAATTGCCACAACTATTGCTATACCAATGTAAACTTTTTTATAAAATCTAATGTAAACACATAACATGTGTTCGTCATTCATTGCAAGCGGTTTATACATCTTGTATACCAAAGCGCTCCCCATTCCCAAATCAACAAATGATAACATTGTTAAAACATTAGAAAATAAGCCATTTACTCCTAGATACTCGGCACCTAACGTCTTGGTAAATACGGTTCTACAAACAAAACTAACTAATATATACATAATTTGGCACAGCGTTGTAATTGAAACATTTTTTAATGCTTTATTGGCTCTTGAATTTTGCATTTTAAATTTTCATCCTTAAGCATATTCTAAACTTTATTTATAACATATTTTTTGTAACTTTTATTCGGCTTTTTTTAGTACATTTTTGTAGCCGGGAAGTTAATGGGAATTAGCATACACATACTATTCATTCTAACACCTTACCTAGAGAAAACCTGAGACTTCCTTTAATCTTAAATTTGAGTAAATACTAAATATTTTGTTAACATCTCCATTTTTAAAGTTTTTACTTTAATATTCTAGCTGTTATAAGGAATAGGAAGTTTTAATAATTTTCCTATCTCTAAATCAAATGTCTTTGGTTCAAAAGGCATCATGCCAGCACAAGGGCTGAATGTAATTTCAGAAAAATATATCTTCCCATTTACGCAAAAAAAGTCGGTTCTTACAAACGATAATCCCAATTTTTCAGCCAATTTATCACTAACTGCCTTTATTCTTTTAAAATTCGTCGAAATTACACATTCATCATCTAATGGCATATAATCGCTTCTCTTAAAAGATAATTTCTTGCCATTCAAATCAAAAAATGACATTTTTGCTGTAGTATGATTTTCCAACCCTTCTGAAATATACACAAATTTTGCTTTTCCACCAAAGTTAAAAAATTTATAATCTCGCAAGCCTAAACTACCACCTTCTTTATCTTCCAAATATTTCTCTGCAATTATTCTCCTTGGAACATTCTTATATGGCCATTCACGGTGCAGCAAATAGTAATCCCTGTGTAAACTCTTCGCAAGCACTTTTTTAGCTTCGACAACATCAAACGTTGATTTGTCTCTACAAATAACAATACCTCCTGAATCATGTGTCGTTTTTAACACAAATTGCTTTGGCAAAGACGTGAAATCTATTTCATCCGGACTATTCCATACACCTAGCAATGGAACAATATACTCTTGACCAATCAGATTAGATACATACTCTTTTGCGGCAAGCTTATCCACCATAATTGTATACTCAGGTTTTCTATCATATAATTTTAACCATTGTATTTTTTCATTGAAGGTTTTTGGATTAACTAAATTCAATTTTTTTCCCATATTTAATCTATATTCTCTCTGTATATATTTTTCATCGGACCAACAATTAAATAATCCTAGCCTAGATAAATATGAAAATCTTATTTTGGGATTAAATATAAATTTATATGTTATCTTTAACAAATGCAACATTAAATACCATTCTCCTTTCTCTCATATAATCTTTCAAAATTTCAAGTACTATACTTATATTAGTTTAAGTTTTATCCTCCCAAAAATAAATTACATTCTAAAAAGAACATGCTTAATATAAGAGAGCTTAGGGCGTAAATATCTATTATAAATAACAGCGTTTTTCTCTATCAACTCCTGCCAAATAAAATAGCCTTCTTTTTGATTCACATATTCATCAAAGTCAACGATACAACTATGATACTTTTCTAATAAATTAACCAAATCATTATACCCAGATGCCTTGTCAGGTCTAGTCCACTCATGTGGATGAAAAACAGCTGTATAATAACCATCCCCTTTTATCGTAGGACATCCCGTTGTTCTGCAAGGTATACATATTACTCCAAAGCGCCGAATAGGTTTAAGTGAGTATCCGTCTGAGATATATTTAAACCCACAAGCATTAAGCGCCTTTAGTGTAGCATTATCATACGAATGAGATGGCGCAAAAAATATATCGGTTTCTATTCCATGCCTCTTTAATGTTTCTTTCCCATTTCTAATTTTTTTTAATTGTTTTTCGTATGTATGTCCTGCGAACTCTGATTGAAAACCTATGTTGACATTTCCTCTAATATGGCTGTCATATACATGATTATTTCCATGCATTGCAAGAGTATATCCTTTCTGCTGCAAGTCTTTCATCTGCATCCAAAACAATTTATTTTCTTCATCTATTTGTAATTCTGGATCCATACACGAAGGTATAACTCCCAACAAAGCATGTACATCATATTTATCAAGTAATTGAATAGCTCGATAAAACTGGTATTGATTCATTGTAGGGCACATATCATCAAACCTTATTAATATCTTTTTCATCATCCATCCATCCAAATTCATATAATTTTTCTAATTTTCTTACAACATTATCAATATCCCATTCTTCAACACCTGAATAATGAATATCTGTCTCCTTACAATCTAGTGCAATTTCTGCCCACTCCAAAGGATTATCATCTATATTCTTAAATTTAATTAAGTTTGAAATGGCAATTTCTGATGTTACGGTATTTGATACTATACATCTTAATCCAGAAATTTGCGCTTCAATTAATGTAAGCGGTATTCCCTCTGATATAGAAGGAAAAACCATTACATCCATTGAGCGTAACAAATCATGTACATCCGTTCTATTCGATAAAATCATTAAATTATCATAAAAACCATACTCTTTGCTCTTCTCTATTATATTCCGTTTTTCATCCCCTGATCCAACAAGTAAAAGAATTGCCCGATTATTCCGTTCTTTAATTTCCCGAAATACTTTTAACAAATAAGCATGATTTTTTATTGCCGTAAATCGCCCGACATGTCCCACTACAAACGCATCCTTAGCTATACCTAATTCTTTCCTTATTTCTTCTTTTGACTTAGCTTGTTTAAATTTTTTTATATCGATCCCATTTTTAAGAACTGTAATATCATTATTGTATTCATTGCTAAATATGTCACATATTTTTTTTCTCATTTCATCATTAAGAGCTATTATTTTCATTCTATAATGTCTCAGAAGAAACTTCACTGCCAATACATCTTTATTATATCTTTTATTCCAATTTTGCACATCAAAATGTTGAGTATACAGAATACGTACGGAAGTTGGTAAATGAGCAAATTTAATATACCGGTTCAAACACAAATGATTATGTACTACATCTGGTTTTAGTTTTCTCATCTTTTTCTTTAACACAAAATACAATCCAAAATGATTGACTATCCTTGATAATATATCCCTTTTTCCCCATGTTGGAATACTATCGCAAGCATATATAATTGGTATATCCGCATCTTCAAGTATTTTATAATATGGCGAATCCAACCTTTCATAGCATAGAATCACTACTTCAAATTTGTTTTTGTCTAATCTAAGTGCATATTCTTTAACCAAAGCCTCAGCCCCACCCATATTAAGTCCATGTATCAACTGTACTACCCTTATCTTTTTCATGTTTTTCCTCCAAGTGTCACGCACTGAATTAAAGTTCTCCATCTAAAAAAATAAATTGTTTCTCCTATTGAATCAAATTTTTAGAAGTAGTCTATATATGTATTATATTTTATTTCTTATTTATATAACATCAAATTATTTTATATCGTGCATCTACAGTTGTTTCCAATGTGAAATATATGGAATTATATTCTCTTCAGTTCCATGACTTTTCCAAAAAAGAATTGACATAAATATAATAATAACATTTAACATTACATTTCTAGTTCTTTTATCTAACCTTTCCATAATATTCGGGATCAAAATAAATAAGTATGGTGTTGTATATTTCAACATTCTTGTAAAAATACTTAATGAAGTTGCTATTATTTGAACGTAAATGCTTGATATTGCTATATCATACTCATATAGTAGCTCATCTCTTTGCGAAATTCTTTGAATAAAAAAATAAACAATCAAAAAAATACCAATATAAAATAGTAACAAACTGTATCCATGTCCTTGATTCACATCCAAAGTATAATCATTTCTGTGATATAGTGTCGCTATTACTTTTCCACCGATAGCTACTATGCTTCCTGCTCCTATCAAATAAACAATTTTAATCCATTTTTTTAATTCCGTCACTCTCTTTGATAGTAGTGGATAAATCAACAACATGATTAAAGCCGTCTTATGAAAAAAAGCTGCAAGTAAAACAATCAAAACAAATTTAAATGTTTTTCTTTCTATCAAATACTTGTAACTCCAAACAGACAAACTAACCGCAAGCGCTTGTCTTAAAATCGTAAAATCAAATCCTATAAACCCTAATGCAATAAAAATAAAATAACTAAGTGCAACATTTTTTGAATATTTCCATATCCAAACACTTATAATTGAAAATGTAATAGCAAACAAAATTGCTCTAAACACCCAAAAATCAGATGTAAACCTGGATATTCCCCAATTCATAAGCCCATATCCTACATCTGAATCATATTTTATAGCATTTAATAAATCCAGATTTTTGTAGACATCCCAATAGTTATTTTTGTAATTCAAAGTGTCAACTCCCAATACTTCTGAGCGCAAAACCCCTAACAATAATATATATGGGTATATAATAATTGTGGAAAAAACAGAAGTTGAAATTTTTCTAACTCCAATTGTTACATACTCTAAATTTGTTTCTATTATACATAATATAATTGTTACTAAATAAATAAGTAAATATACTTTCATTTTATCCTGCTATACTCTTAATATAATCAATCCACTCATTAAGTACAATATCTGATTGATATTGTCTTGCTCTGTTTTTGCTCGATTGAGAATACTTTTTCTTTTCCTCTTCATTATCTATAAGATATATTATAGCTTTTACCAAACTTTTTTTATCGCCCACCGGGACTAGTAATCCATTCTCTTTGTCCGTAAGAATCATTTTTACACCACCACACGGGCAGTCTGTTGCTATACATGGAACTCCCACAACCGACGCTTCCAACAACGCGTTAGGCATTCCTTCATAATCAGATGTCATCAAGAATACATCCGCCTCAGCCAATGCTTCTGGTACATTATCCGTCTGTCCTTTTAATATTACTGAATTCTTCAATCCCATGTCTGTAATTTTTTTCTGTATTTCACTCATGCAAGAACCAGTCCCATATATATATAACATGGCATCAGGAAATCTTTTTGTAACTTCACCAAATGCATCTATCAGCAAAGGATAATTCTTTTGTTTTTCTAATCTTCCGCATGAAATCATTAAATGTTTTTGTGGATTTCGTTTTACATCATAAAATTCATCTTTTACCGCATTTACAATAATTGTACTTTTACTCTGTAACTTTTGGGGAAACCATTTTTTGGCATCATGCGTTTGAAATACGCATCCATCTGCTAATGGTAGAAGGATTTTCCCCATTAATTTAAACAATTTTCCTCTATACTCTACATTCGGATCATTGCGAACAGAAATGATAACTTTTGTTTTCAACCCCAAGGTTGCCAAAATGGATCTAAAATTCGGTTCTGCCATAAAAGAAATAAGTATATCAGGCTTCTCTTCTTTACATATTTTTCGCAATTTTAAAACACGTAAATAATTCCTCTTAATAAAAGACTGCTTCGCTTCTTTACTTTCCAAATTAAATCTATGAATAGATTTTTCTAATTTATACTCATTTAGCACCGAATATGATGTAACAAAAACGACTTCATAGCCTTCTGTAACACATTGATTGGCTAAATTAGTCATAACCCTTTCAGCCCCATTACGCACAATTGTATTAATATAAAATAATATCTTTCTGTTCAACTAATTTCTCCTTGCAAAATATATTTTTTCAAGAAATCTATCATACACTGACATCTTTCTTTCACTTTGTTTTATTGGAAACTTTATAAAATTATTATTATTTTGTTTTATAAACCTTTCCAACACAAAAAAATCTTGTTCTTTCATTACATTTGGATGATAGCAAAAAGTAATCAAATAAAATGGTAACTTTCTTACTCTCCCAGACTGTTGTGGTACAAATGTCATACCATATTTTTGATAAGTCCTATTCGCTATAGTATCAGAAATAAATCTAATATTACTCTCTTCTTTTAACGCTTTTATTGTATTTTCATCAAAAGTATGCGATGGTGCAAAAAAAACTTGTGGGTCATGTCCATTTTCCCGAAATATTTTTACCCCACTACGAATCTTTTCCTTTTGTTGTTCCAATGATATCCCCGCAAATTCAGATCTCTTATTCACTGGATTAATACCACCCTCATTCGTGCTATATACATGATTATAACCATGAAGTGCTATAATCCACCCCTTATTTTCCCATTTATTTACTTTATTCCAAAACGATGAATCAATTGGATATTCGTCCATCATAGCATCTTGACACTTTGGAATTACACCTACCAATGGTTTAATATTATACTTATCTAACAATACTTCCATTCTATTCCATTTTACAATATCCATTCTTTCTGCCGCATCGTCTAATCGTAATATATATTTACCCATTTATTTCCTCATAAAACTTTGTTAGCCATTCAACAGATTTCTTTATATCAAATCCCGCTTGAATAATTTTATCTATAACATTCTTTCTAGTCAAATCAGTTTCTTTAATTGCGTCAATCCACACCTGTGTTCCTTTGTCAATAGGAAGGAACTTCACCAGTTCTGATATTCCTACCTCTTTTGTAATTTTATCAGAAACCAAACAGGGAAGACCTGATGCCTGTGCTTCAACAACTGTTACAGGAAGCCCTTCCCATTTTGATGGAAACAAGAAAACATCTGCCGCGTTCAATATGTCTGGGATGTCAGTTCTTGCCCCTAACATTTTAACATATGATTTTAAATTTAATTGTTCAATTTGTTTTTCTATTTCCGATGATAACTCTCCATCCCCTACGAGCAATAACATGGAATTCGGTATTTCTTTTATCAGCATTGCAAACACATGCAACAAAAATATATGGTTCTTTGCTTCATGCAACCGCCCTACATGTATGAATACTGTTACATCTTCTTCAATCCTAAGTTGATTTCTTAATATGCTACGTTGTTTTCTATTAAAAAAATATTTTTGTGTATCTATAGCATTTTTAATTGTGAAATACCTATCACTTTGTACAATTTTTTTACCAAATAACCATTCTCCAGCTTTTAGAGAACAACCAAAGAAATAATCTGCTTCATATCTCAATGGATACTGTAATATAATTTTAGCAACCGACTTTATGCCCGAACCATTGGAAGTACTATGACTATGTACAATTATTTTTACACCATACTTTTTTGCAATCGGAAGATAAATGGATGCATAACTCCTTACATGAGAATGTAATACATGGTATTCTGGATGTACATCAAAAAAACAATTCCAAGCTTTTTGTAGTTGAAAAACATTTTTCCCAGTAAATGCCGGCATTACAAAGATTTTTCCACCTAGTTTTTCAATTTCATTTTTAAAATATGGTTGTTCTGGGTGATCTACTACAAAATCAAATTGTATTCTATTCCTGTCAATTGCTCTGTACAGATTCATAATCATATTCTGCGAACCGCCAATATTCAATGAGCCAATCATATGTAAAATCCGTATCACCATTTATTCCTTTACCCGTCGTAATTCTACTGTTCTTTTTTGTGTATATACTGTTCCAGCCGGAACTATCCCTTTTACAACACTTCCAGCCCCAACAACACATCCGTCCCCCAAAACTGTTCCTCTCAAAATAATAGTATTTGCACCAATCCAACAGTTTTTACCAATAATTATAGGAGCTTTTAAATATCTTTCCTGAGCACTATCTGAATTCAGCCCCATTTTATAATCGTGATCATGATCATACAAATATACAGAAGGACCAAACTCCGTTCCCTCTCCAATAACAATTTTTTCATGACATACAATTATGCAATTATAGTTCATTTTTACATTATTTTCTATTATCAAATTAGCACAAGGGCGCACCTTTATTTTGCTTCCACTATGAATTCGTACCCTTCTTCCAAGAGTTACTTTGCTACCTTTGTTAAATTCCAATACAACATTCGGCGATATGCGCTGTACTATACTTGCATTAAAATTTGTACCTCTAACCATTTTTAATACTACGATTTTTATCATAGTAACAAGTACGCTTATAAAATTATTTACTATTCTCCTCAAGTTCTACCTCTTCCAAGTACTTTCTAACTACAATCCTTCTATCAAATTCTTTCTCAACCTTTGCTCTACCGGCAAGCCCCATCGCCTTACGTTCCTCAACGCTTTTTGCCAAAAACATCTCAATCTTATCTATCAAATCCTGACTACTTTTTTCTTCAACTACATATCCATTAATTCCATCATCTACCACCTCTCGGCATCCACTTCTGTTAGTTGTTATGATTGGGCGACCACTTGCTGCGGATTCCAACAACACGTTGCTAAGTCCTTCTGGATAATAAGTTGGATGTACTGTACAAGCAGCCTCTCGATATATCTGCGTCATGTCCGATACCATTCCATGATAAATAATAATTTCTTGATTTTCTAAAGATTCTAGCTTTTCTTGATAATTTTCTTCGCAAAATCCACAGATATGAAATCTAGTTTTTGGATGACGCTTACGAATTTCTTTTGCTGCCTCCAAATATTGATCAATACCCTTTTCTTTCATTACGCGTGCAGCAAAAACAAAATTAATTATTTCATCTGTTGGATATGGTAAGCACCGATACTGAATTAAATTCACACCAGATCCAGGCAATAAATCATACTTTTTTTTAACAACCTTGTACTTTAGCATAAAGTCGCGATTTTCAGTATTTTGAAAGAATACCTTCTGTGCTTTCCGAAGTCCATACTTGTATAACACAAGAGTAACTTGTTGAATTGCTCCGCCATTTTCAACAGCTGTTCCTAATCCCGTTACGTTGACCACATAAGGAATTCTTAAATTTGCGCAAGCAGCACCACCATACACATTTGGTTTAATAGTATATGTAAAGACAATGTCTGGACAATATTGTCTTATTATCTTTTTATACCATGAATATAACGCTAAATCTTTTATTGGATTTGTCCCATGTCTATCCAACAAATCACATCGAATAAAAGTCGCTCCAATCTCTTCTAATTGTGATATATAACTTCCTTCTGGAAGACATATATACACTGTATGAGACGCTGCAACTAAAGCTTCTATTACTTCTCTTCTGAATTTATATAATCCAACATCATTATTTGCAAGTATTAGTATTTTCAATCTATCTATCCTCTCAACATTTTCCTTGCCGGGCTTCCAACATAAGTCCCACTTTCCTTTATATCTCTTATCACAATCGCTCCAGCTCCCACAATTGTGTTTTTCACAATTCTTTTCCCTTGTATTACTTGTGTACCTGTCCCAAGTTCACAGCACTCCCCAACTATCACATTTTCCGAAACATTCACACTTGGATAAATTGTCACAAAATCTTCAATCACATCATCATGTCCCAATGTACAATCCAAATTAATAATCACATGCTTTCCAATACCGATATCTACTGTAGCAATTGTACCTGCACATATAATAGTTTCCTCGCCAATTGAAACTCTCTTTGAAAGATGACAGATGGATCTACAATTGTTGCAAATCTCACGCCACTATTTGATAATTTTTCAATTATTTGCTTGCGTACTTTAGCATTTCCAACCGCGCAAACTGCATAAGCATTTTCCTGCTGTTTCAAATACTCACAATCACTAAGTACAATATACCCATCCTCTTTTGTTTTCCACTTTGTTTCATTATTATCAATAAAACCTTTAAGGTTCCATGTCGGTGTCACATCATTAATTCTCTCAACGCACCATGTAACCTCTCAGCCAAAACCGCCCGAGCCAATAATGTATAAATCTTTCATAGCTTTCCTCCCTCATGCAATTTTCGCACTAGGGATTACTGCATTATATAAGCTAAGGGGTAGCCCCCATCCCAAAAACATGTTCATTTTTCATTTTCTTCACTGGAACCCCTATATAAGTTCCTTTCTCCTTTATATTACTTACTACCACAGCACCGCTCCCTATCATACATCCACTACAGATCACAACATTATTACTCACTGTAGCTCCTGCACCGATCCATGTGCCATCTCCAATGATTACAGTGCCTGCAACATGAGCTCCAACTGAAACATGTACAAAATTTCCAATACTACAATCATGGTCAACCGATGCACCAGTATTTATAATGCATCCCTCACCGATTTTTGTATCAGAATTAATTATTGCACCCGCCATAATCACAGTGCCTTGTCCAATCGTAACCCTTCTGCTGATTACAGATTGAGGATGGATCAAAGTGGTCAGTCTGTCTTCTCCTACTTTTTGTTGCATTTTCTTGCGAATAGAGGCATTCCCTATCGCAACAATAATATCATAATCTGGATGTTTTGCTGCATCTTCTGATGTTCCCGCAACTGGAAATCCAGCACATTCTTTTAATTCAGGATTATCATCCAGAAATACTATTTCTTCATATCCGTTTTTAACAGCAATATCAGCAATCACTTTTCCATGACCACTTGCACCTATGATAGCTAACTTTTTCATCTACTTATTTCCCGTAAACTCTTCCATCGTTACCGATGTGTCCGATGAAATCCCTTCTTTTTTCACCACAGTTTTTATAGTATCCAAAATAACTTTAATATCCGTTTTCATCGAAACATGATTTACATACCATACATCCATTGCGAACTTTTCTTCCCATGACACTGCGTTTCTTCCATGTGCCTGTGCATACCCGGTAAGTCCCGGTCTGACATCATGCCTGTGATGCTGTTCTTCATTATATCTTGGCAAATACTGTACCAATAATGGTCTCGGACCAATAAGACTCATATCACCTTTCAGGATATTGAAAATCTCCGGCAATTCATCCAAAGAGGTTGCCCGAAGAGTTTTTCCAAACTTTGTCAGTCGAATCTCATCCGATAACAAGTTTCCGTTTTCATCCCGCGCATCCGTCATTGTACGAAACTTATACATATTAAAAATTCTTTCGTTTTTTCCCGGTCTTTGTTGTTTAAACAGTACTGGAGAACCAAGTTTTACCCGAACCAGTACCGCCAAAATTATATATAACCACCAGAATAATACCAGAACAACCAGTGAACACACAATATCTATCAGTCGTTTTACATATTTTTCATAAAATCCCTGTCTATGTTGCATTATTATCTCCTGCTTATGCAAAACACTCTTTGATCACTTCTATAATTCGGTTCTGCTGCTCCACTGTCATTTTATTATCGCTTGGCAGACATAACCCTTGATGAAAAATATCCATTCCCACATCAAGTGGCTTTCCGTCTTTTCCAAGAGTCCCACCGCTGATATAAGCATTGGTCTTCGCTCTTCCGTTTCCCTCCCGTGTCACAAAACCATTCATACGATAGATTGGCTGCATATGCATCGGTTTCCATATCGGCCGTCCTTCCGCATTGATACTCGCAATTGCATCCAAGATTTCTGTCGGACAGCTTTTCCCCTGTTCGCCGATATAGAGAGCTTCCTGTTCGCCACGTACCTGCTTGCACATGGCGTCCGGTTCAATGATCATACAACTGAGCCAGAAATTCGGTTCACTATTTGTTCCATCATATGGATTCATATGTACTGGAAGTCCCTTCAGTCCGTCTTTATACCTTTCGTAAATTGCTTTCTTCTGTGCAATATGTTCTTCCAGATAAGGGAACTGTCCTCTCACTACGCCTGCGATCACATTGCTCATGCGGTAATTGTATCCCAGTTCCTCATGTTGATACCACGGAGCATTTTCTCTGGACTGCGTCGACCATTTCCGTACTTTCTTTGCAGCTTCTTCATCATCGGTAAGAAGCATTCCGCCGGCTGATCCGGTTATGATCTTGTTTCCATTAAATGAGATTGCATTAAAATCACCAAATTGTCCCGTCTGCTTTCCTTTATAAGTCGCACCAAGTGATTCTGCTGCATCCTCGATCAAAATCGCATTGTGCTTTTCACACACATTTCGGATTTCATCCACTTTTCCCGGTGTACCGTATAGATGTGCTGTAACAACCACGTTCACTTCCGGATAAAGTACAAATGCTTTTTCCAGTGCCACCGGGTCCATATTCCAGGTATCGTATTCCGTATCGATAAATACCGGAACTCCACCTTCATAGACAACCGGATTCACTGTTGCATCAAACGTCATATCGGAACAGAATACTTTATCTCCCGGTTTTACCCCTGCCAGTTTCACTGCCATATGAAGTGCTGCGGTTCCTGCTGACAGGGCGACTGCATATTTACATCCTACCTTTTCACTGGCTAATCGCTCCACTTCATTGATATTTGCACCAACCGTTGACATCCAGTTGGTTTCATAGGCTTCTTTTATGTATTCCAGTTCCGGTCCATGCATGGTAGGGGAACTGAGCCATACTTTATTTTCAAATGCTTCTCTTTCTTTTGTGAAGTCAAACATTTGTTTTCCTCTTTTCTCTTCTGAAAATTATCATTTAAACTCTACTTCTAAACTAAAGTATTATATCACACTTTGTCATATATATCTACTTTCTTTCTGTTTTGTAGTGGCCTTCACAACACTTTCTGAATTTGACCTGATCTATCTATTTTTACAGACCAGCAATAGAATCTAATACGGAAACTGACCATAAAACCAATGCTGGGGCATGCTTCAACAAATCCCCCTAACACTAGGCAGAAGCAACCTATCTACATAATCTATTCAAACGTAGTACTGTCTTCCTCCATGTACCAGAAATCATCCTTGCTAAGTTGCGGAAATCCATTCACATCCACACCGTGATGTTCTGGTAAACGGATTAGTTGTTGACAAATGGTATTGATTTCAGAGATAATTTCTGTTGCCTCGTCATAGCGAATACAATCCACCATCTGTCTAAACTGTCTTTGGTAATATTTATTCAACAGAAACGCATTCTTGATAAGCCAAATCACAAAAGGATGATCTTGTGTAATCCCTTTCCGATAGAAAGGATCCTCACAACATATATATTTTCTATTCCTAGCATTTACCGCCTTACAAAATCGCATAGGTGGAAATAGATCCAAATCCCCATCTAAAACATTATCCTTTTTTTCGAAGAATGAAATGGTTTGTCCTGTTTCATAATTGATTTCCATCTGATAATGTTCCTGTAAATATGCATCCTGATACAGATTCAATAAAATTAAATTATTATTTATGTAACTATTTTCTCCCTCACATTCTGATAATGTAGGAGTTTTAAGAAAGTTAACTCTTTTCTCAAAGTAATCCTTCTGATTATCTTTAATCCAGTGCTGTAACGGCAAATTTTCTATCTTTTTCCAATCTTTTTGCGTATAATTCATCCAGACTTCATTCTCTATATATTGATTTTCTAAAGGATCTACCATTCGATACTTATTAACAATACTGCAAATATACAATTCCACTTCTATAGGAATCCTTATTACCTCTACTCGACTAGTCTGCATTACCGGCTGCCATTCATTTTCCAAAAAAAACATTACTCTATGGGCGTCCTCCATATAATATTCACCAGGCGCACCTCCCGCATAAACACCTTGATATGCACATTGAATTAATGAATCTCGAAAATCTGAATTCAAAGAGCAAATATCTGCACATCCACATTCTGCAATTTTCACATACATGCTCTGCCGTTGCAGTTGTTTATATTCAAGATAACTTCTCCAACATTCACACAAACCGATAGATGTGCGAAACGGACTCCACACTTCTCCCAACTGTTCTTCTGACTGAGGACAAACATCACAATTTTCAAAAGCTCTTGCAAGTGCCTCTAGATCTTCTATATCATATCTTTCTTTTAATTCATCCCATTCATAAAGAAAATTATATTTTCCCGTATATACACTACATAGTTCCATTTGAAGCGTTTTGTCTTTCTCTTTGATATCTCCACTAACGCTATACTTCAAATCTTTTACTTGCCAACAAGGATTATTCTCAAAACGTACATCATATTTTACAAGTACTCCAGATACACCTTGCAATATATAATTTTCCTCTGTATCTAAAGGAATGGTCGTCATCACAATTTTAGGATACTGCCCACGGGCCTCTGGAAACACCCGATCAAACTGCTCTTTCATTGCAACCGTCAGCTCATAAGTTTTCTCTCCCTCTACAACATGCGCTGCTTCCATAATTTCTTCATAGGTTTGCCCAATTCTTTCATTATTGTAATACACCGGTACCCTAGAACCACACAGATATTTTTTTACTGTTTTCTTCAAATCCAACGTTCCCAACCTTCCTGGATTCAAACGTATCGCAATCGAGGTTCCAGGTTTCATCCGATACCCCGTTCTTCCATGCAAATAGGATGTTTTTGCATCAGCAGCTCCTGGCGTTGGCATTTGTGTATTAGGTATATGATTGTGTGACTGATTTAGCAACGTATAGTATCCACTAAGTCCAGTTACCTGTAAACGCAATCCGTAATGTTTGTTAAAACCGGAAATCGTCGACACCTCTTCTCTACGGTTTTTATCAGAATCAAAATAAAGAGTCGACACTTCTGCATATTCTCCGTTAAGAAAGCATGATAGAAAACCGATTCCGAATCGGCTGATTCCATGATACTTTTCTGTCTGATTGTGTTTTCTTAAATCCCTTTCAATTTCCTTAGACAAATAGTATGAATTTCCTACTTTCAAAAAATATCGTTGCAACATGCCCATGGTCATTCCGGTCCCCTCATCATCAATACGGAACCAGATATTTCCATCCTCGTCATTCCACTCCCAGAAATCAATACGAGAATTCTCTGGTATAAACTCCGGATCCATTTTTCCTCGAAGCAATGTTGCATCGATTGCATTCTGAAGCAATTCTCTCACAAAAACATCTCGATTATCATATAAGTTTTCCCCAGTAAGCAACTCTAGGATCTTCGTTTGGTCCATTGTAATGCAAAAATCTCCACTCATATATCCATCAGATTCGATTTCATTGCGGAAAATATATCTTGGAAATGGGAAATTCTGTTGCCAACTATTGTGACAATACTTCTGCAATTTTGCACAATTTCCAAGTTCATCATCAATCCAGTCTAAAAAGTTTCGAACCGCATGTTCCACTCCGGGATTGGTACAACGCGCTTTATATGGTAAAGCTTCTGTCGTTGGGGATGTTGGATAAAAGAAACCTGCAGAAGCCTGATGTTTCTTCCACTCTTGACAGCTTTTTTCATTACGTTCCACATAACTATACAATACTTTAGGTGCTCGAGTATCATCAAAGTCCAACAAATCCCCCAATCTTAACAGTATCGCACAAAATAGTGGGCTTACCTCATTTGCAGGCAAATAATCTAAATCATGATTACCAACCATATCTGAAGAATTGTAACCATGAGCCTCACAAACAGTCACAATGCACTGCAATGGCACAACATCAAGCGGGCGTTGATCAAGCAACTCTTTCCATACCTTTTTGTTTAACACCTCTGCGATACGCCAAGAATGTAACTTACGAAGATAGGACTGCCACATATCCTCTGTCCATTCTTCCTTTGTACTCCTTAGAAACTCTGGATAATCCTCCCTCAAAAACTGTTTTCTGCTTTCTATATCCTCATACTTTTCATTCTTTTCCTCATCCGTGTAAACCATACCAATATCATGCAAGCTTGCAACCAGAATCAATAATTCCAATTCACCCACAGATAAACAACTTATCTGATCACCCAATAATCCACCCATGGCATCTAATACATTCAAGATATGTGTTTCGTCATGTAGTGTATAATTGTCAAAATTTCTACGAACATCCTTCAAATATTCTACTGCATATTCATAGACATCTTTTACCCATATGACTCTCTTGTTTCCAGAACCAGCTTCTTTCTCATATTCTTTCCATAAAGCAGTTTCTTCCAATTTTTTTGAGTGAATCATTGTATTTTCATCCTCCGTTACCCGCACATTTCTTTATCATATGTGATATATTTATACTTTATTGTACCATAGATCACTGTCGCTTTCTACAAACATCAACACTAATTCTTGTCTTGAAAATTGCAAAGTTTAATTCTACCATCCATTTATACAGTGGAATTCTCTTCTGCACAAGTGGAGTTTAATCTTTCAT
>OGXE01000970.1_pt1 | contig 25848 bp, 26 predicted proteins | sample 1576181 | NCBI WGS metagenome assembly OGXE01 (sample SAMEA3541478, study PRJEB24748) | human gut metagenome | biome: human gut; feature: human-associated habitat; material: faeces | place: China | collected 2012 | reverse complement strand
AACCTGTTAAGGAATTGCGGATGATGTGTTCTTCAAATAAAAATTCCTAAAGGACCTATCTATCAATCTTTGAACCATTATCAATTAATCAAGTAAAAAAATAAAAGAGATAGAATGAACCAAAGAAATGAAGGAGAAGACGAATGAAAATTCTGGTCATCAATGGACACCCGGATAAGGAAAGTTACTGTCAGGCTATTTTTCAAACCATTGTCGAAACGATTGAATCAAATCGCCACGAGCTCCAAGTGATCAGTCTCAATGAAGAGGACTTTGATCCTGTCCTTCGCTATGGTTATCGAAAGCGGATGGAGGAAGATTCCTTTATCCTTCGTTCTCAAGAATGGATACAATGGGCGGATCACCTGATCTTTGTCTATCCTATCTGGTGGAGTAGTATGCCGAGCCTCATGAAGGGCTGGATCGATCGGGTCTTTACACCGGGGATTGCCTACTCTGCTAATGATCAGGGGAGTTTTATATGGAATTACCTGAGAGGCAAGCAATTCAAGAAGTTACTTAAAGGGAAAACAGCCAGTATTTATGCGACCTCCATGGCGCCTACTTGGTGGTATAAGATCTTTTCAGGCCCTCTCAACATTCCAGATAGTTATGGTATTTCTGTCTTAAAGAATGCCGTCTTGAACCACTGTGGGATCAAAACCAAGCGCGTCTGTATCTTGGGAGAAGTCGGTCGGGATGTGAACACCGCTAGCATGCGAGAGAAGCATCTTCAAAAGGTAGCAGAAGAAGTGAAAAAACTCTGATCCTGTCCTCGTCTTTGTTGGACATGTCCAGGCAAGCGGTTGTATTCTTAACGGATGTTGGATAAAATAGGAATAAAATCTATTAGAAATAGGGGAAATAAATATGTTTCTATTTATGTATATGATCTATGTCATCTATTCCATTTCACAACTGAAAAAAGAAGATAAAAGGGTCTCTCTTATTACGAAGATTGTCGTTTATAGTTTATTGGTTTTATCATTGGTTAAGATCTATTTCGGCTTAGTGGCATTTATATTTTCCCCTTTACCACTAATTGGTTCTATAGTTTCTTTTGCTCTTGGCGGTATGAGACTCGTTCTTAGAATAGTTATAGCTCTTAGCTTACTTTTATTATCGCTAAGTCTATTTTTAGATAGTAAAAAAAATGATCCAGATGCGCCTCAAATTGATCATTGGATTCGATTGGGTTATCATATTCTGTTGATGTTTCTTTAGGAGATCCAGTTTAAACCAATTATTACGAAGGGGAGATCAAACATGAGAAAGTATCTGAACCTGTTTATGATCATGTATCTGATTTTGCTACTTTTTGTTTTTGTCAACTTCCTATTAAGATTGTTTGGCTACGCATTTACGCCACTTCTTTGGAATCCTTGGCTGTATCTTGGAGCTGGGACGGCTTTTGCTCACATCTGGCATCGATTCTATCGAAAACATGCTCCAAATTGGAAGAATCTTATTAGTGTTCTTTTGAGTCTCTTTGCTATGGTGATTTTGGTATTTTTCATTGAGTTGTTCTTTACCTTTGATGGCCATGGTCCGGTAACAATTCACTCGGAATATTCGTTAAAAGAGAAGACCATTGTCTTTGAGAGAGGCTTTCTTTTGGATATTTTTGATGAATACCATGAGCTGGTAAATCCCTTTGTGATGAAGAAAGAGGTAAAGAAAAAAGTTTATTTTGATTAATTGTTAACATTATAGAAAGGAAATTTATGTCACGCGCAACATCTACTGTACTTACCAATCTTTGTTTGGTAGAAGATCCTACGAATGGAAAAGTAGTCCTCCAATACCGCTCGCCAGATCGTTACAAGAAATGGTCTGGCTATGCCTTTCCTGGAGGCCATATTGAAGAAGGAGAAAGTCTTGCAGAATCCGTCATCCGTGAAGTCTATGAAGAGACAGGACTGACAATTGCAGATCCAAAACTCGTCGCAGTCAAAGATTGGCCACTAGACGATGGAGGCCGCTATATTGTCTTTTGCTACAAAGCGACAGAATTCACAGGCCAGCTCAGATCATCTGAGGAAGGAGAAGTTTCTTGGGTTGAGAAAGACCAATTAGAACAGTTGGACTTATCCTACGATATGCTTCCTCTGCTGGAAGTGATGGAAGACCCAGATTTGTCCGAGTACTATTATCGTAAACGGACAGACGATGATTGGGAAAAATTAAGATTTTAAGCAAAGGGCTAGAGGGATCTAGCTTTTTTGCTTGTAAGGTAAAAGAAGAAAGAATATTCCATTCGTGCTTGAATCTGCTTTAAAAAAGTACTATAGTATAAGCATAAAATACAATTGTAATCTTTCATACTGTGAATAGAAAGAAGGCAAGATATGAAATTACAATTTAGAATCCTGATAGGAATTTGCTTCTTGATCGGTGCCTTAGTCTTTGCCTTTCAAAAGGAATGGTTATACGCTTTACTGTTGCTTTTGGTTGGGGCTTCTTACCTTTATAAAGGAGTGCGTCGATGAAGAGCGAGTGTTTAACCATCAAGGGGCTAAACGTTTGGTATAAAAAAGACAAGCCCATTATAAAAGATACGAATTTGCTTGTGCCCAATCATTCTGTAGTAGGGTTGATTGGTCGAAATGGAGCTGGGAAGACAACCTTGCTTAAAGCTTTAAGTAGTGTCTTTGATCATCGGCAGTATGCAGTTGAGTCTGTTGCCATAGAAGACAAGGCAACCTCTTTTCATACGAATTTCTATAAGAGCCGTACCTATACAGTTTTTACTGAAAACAATAGTTTTTTAAACTGGGATTTTGTTCATTATTTTAATTTTGTCTGTCGTTTGTATCATCGAAAGAGAGATGAAACGTTATTGCAGGACTTGATTTCAGGCTTTCATTTTGAAGAATTTCTCAACACCGATATCGGTAGTTTATCAACGGGAAATAAGAAGAAAGTCTTCCTGATCACAGCTTTTTATCTCAAACCTCCCCTCCTTATTTTGGACGAACCATTTGATGGCCTTGATTTTGATGCGACAGAATATCTATATGGTTTGCTATTGCAGTATAAAGAAGAAGGCTCTATTCTGATGAGTTCGCATATCGCAGAGAGTATCGTTAGGGTGTGTGATACAGCTTATTCTATTGAAGATGGTCACTTAGATGCGATCGAATCGAATTTAGAAGATTGGTTTCATGACGTCAATCGTCAGAGGGGGTAGAGCATGCTACTAGCAATTTTTAGAGATTTGGTATCCAAAAATCGGCTCTTCTTGTTCTTAACTTCCTTAGCCTTTGCTCTTTATTACCATCTTGTTGGGGCCAAATTTTCTACGAGCTTTCAAGTCTTGCTGATCAGTACGGCTATTGTTACTGCTCTATCAACCTTTCAATTGCTCTATTCCTACTTTTCGATGGACAGGGTCCAAGCATACTATCAGCTTCCTTTGTCTCTCAATCGTTTTAAAGGGTCTTTTCTGACGGTAACCTTTCTTCTCAATTTACTAGAGCGCGTGCTGTTATTGATCCTCTTTTTAGGAGTCAGGTTAGACCTGCTACAATCCTTTAAGCTCGTCCTCCTTTCTTTACTGGTGGTATTGAGTGTGTTTTATGTCTTTATCCAGTTCAATACCAGGCCTAGTTTTCTAGGAGGAGTCCTCATTTCTGTAACGACTGTTCTTACAGTATCTTCTTTATGGGTCCAACAAGTGCCCTATATGATTTTCCTTTCAGCCCTCGTTACTGTCTTTATTTTTAAAAATGAAGACTTGATCGCGATTTCAAAACATGATCAGTTGCTTGTCGCAAAGAGAAGAAGTGGAAATTATTTTTGGATTTCCTTGTTTCAAGAGCGCTATTTTTCCATCAATTTTGTCTTTACTCTCATCTTCCTTCTTCTCATTCTGATACAGGATTATGAGGCTCCATTAAAAATCATCATCCTTTTAACAATTGCTTCTGTCAATACGCCATTAACCACTCTCATTTCCGCTGATAAAGATTTGATCGATCATGTAAAGTCCCTACCTAAGAGTCGGTTCTTTTACTTGATGTATTACCGTGTATTGCTGACTTATTTCCTATCTGTCAATCTATTTGTTGCTCTGTTATTAAAAATGGTGGTCATGCCTGACTTGGGGATTCTATTTCTACTAGGAGTGATGATTCTAGCAGTGGTTGAAGCTGTTTTGCACTTACTGATTGAAATCTATTTCCCTTTAAGAAAATGGAATTTAAAGAGAGAATGTTGGAAGCACCCAAGAAAATATATTGTGCCTAGTATCGTCTTCTTACTTAGTTGGAGTCTCCTTTTCTGCTTCTAAGGAATTGCCCCTTTGCTTGTATCTGCTTCTTAATTGTAGTATGATAGAGGAGTTGAAAAGATGCTAGAAAAGGTGGCAAGTATATGAAAGATTTTCACTTTGATGCAATTGCTGCATTTGAAAATTATGAAATCGAAAAGATGAGAGATGGCCATGTAGTGGTGACAACCAAGGTCGTGGAATCATCGCTCAATTATTATGGAAATGCGCACGGAGGCTATCTCTTTACCCTGTGTGACCAAGTCAGTGGGTTGGTCGTGGTTTCTCAAGGGGTCGATGGGGTGACCTTGCAATCTTCGATCAATTACTTGAAAGCAGGGCGTCTGGGTGATGTCCTCACGATCCATGGCGAATGTGTCCACAGTGGACGGACGACTCGAGTTGTGGATGTCGATATTACCAATCAAGATGGGGCCAATGTCTGCAAGGCAACCTTTACAATGTTTGTTACGGGAGTGAGAGATGAATCCGCACAAGTACGCATTTAAAAACTATATTTTTGATTTTTATGGAACCTTGGTCGACATCGAAACTGATGAGTCGAGTCCCATTTTATGGGATACCATGGCTCAGATCTACCAATCCTACGGGGCAAGCTACACAGGAGAAGGCTTGCGCCTGCGTTATAAAGAGTTGGTGCAACAAGCCGAAGAAGACTTGGCTAAGGAAAAACAAGTTGCCTACCCAGAGATTGATCTAACGGTCATCTTTGTGCAATTGTATTTAGAAAGTCATCCAAGTGGAACCAGTGTTGCCCACCTCAAAGAGTGGGGACGTTTGATTGCGCGGACTTTCCGTGTCCTTTCTCGCAAGCGGTTGGAGCTTTATCCTCATACGAAAGAAGTATTAGAGGATATGAAAGCTGCAGGTTGCCGGATCTTTCTCTTATCCAATGCCCAAGCAGATTTTACCAATCCGGAGATTGATTTGGTTGGTTTGAGAGAGCTTTTCCATGCCATTTACTTGTCGTCTGACGCAGGTATTCGTAAACCTCAGCCAGAATTCCTCTTGGAAGTGATGAAAGAACACCAGTTGAACCCTGAGAAAACGGTCATGGTGGGGAATGACTTTACGACAGATGTCGCCGTGGCCCAAAGTATCGGGATGGAGAGTATCTTGATCAATACCTTCCCATACTCTGAAGCTGAACTGCGCGAGAAGAATCAAGCAGGCGTGCGCGTGATTCGAGATATTCAAGAATTGCAGGAAGATTGAAAATATCATCCATGTAGGGAGGCCAAGTCGCCTCCTTTTTTCTTGAAAATGCTACAGTCGAGCAGGATTTGTCAAATTTTCGCTTTCATGGTATACTATGAAAGTTAATTTGAATAAGGAGATAAAAATGAATAACTTACCAAACTGTCCAAAATGTAACTCTGAATACGTCTATGAAGATGGAGCGCTCTTGGTGTGCCCAGAGTGTGCGTATGAATGGAACCCAGCTGAGGTCGAAGAAGAAGAGGGTGTCGTAGCGATTGACGCCAACGGAAATAAATTGGCTGATGGCGATACAGTGACCCTGATCAAAGATTTGAAAGTGAAGGGTGCACCGAAAGATTTGAAACAAGGTACGCGCGTGAAAAACATCCGTATCGTTGAAGGAGACCACAACATCGATTGTAAGATTGATGGCTTTGGTGCAATGAAACTCAAATCAGAATTTGTGAAGAAAATCTAAAGAAAAGTACACAAATTAATAGAGTTGTTTAAGTTTATAATGGAACTTTCCGCTGTGAGAAAAGTACTTGAAACAGTATTGATTCAAGTACTCGGGAGTTTTGAAACTTTAGGTTCAAAACTAATTGAACACGGGCTACGGATTCTGTCAAAAAGATAAGTTCTCCTAGAATCGAAAGATTCTGCGTCAAACTTCCTATTTTGACTTTATCCGTATACGCCCTTTGTATCTTAATAAGTCATGGAACTTCGTAGAAGTTCGCTGACGTCCGTCCTCACTTAAGGAAAGTTCCTGATTAAACTGAAGGGGCTACCCCCTTTTCTTTCAGGAGAATACTATGAAATTCAAATTATTATTTAGCTATCGTTTTCTATTATTTATCTTAAGTGTACTCGGTGTTTATCTGCAACTGACCAAGCATGGGGGCTTTGGCATGATGCTCTATTACACCATTTTATCTAACATGTTGGTCATGTTCTTTATGGGAGACATGGTTTGGCGCATGGTTCGAGGTCGTTCGACCCAGACTCAGGGCTACCTTCGTATGAAAGGCGCCGTTACCATGTCCATTATGATCACCTGTGTCATCTACCACTTTATGTTGGCGCCTATCGCGACACCCGAGAAGTTTTATCGTTTGGAAAACTTCCTTTGTCATTACATCGTTCCTTTGATGTTCTTCTTTGATACCCTAGTGATTGATAAAGCCAAGCAATACCGTAAGCTCGATCCCTTCCTTTGGTCCTTGATTCCACTGGCTTACATGCTCTTTGCCCTTCTCAATGGTTTGGTCTTGAAGTGGCCAATTCCAGGTGCAAAAGATAGTCCCTTTGCCTATTTCTTTATCAATGTTAATAAATACGGCTGGGCCTTTGTTGGCAAATGGGTTGTGATCATTTTTATTGCTTACCTCTTAGCTGGCTATGTGCTCTATGGGATCAAAAATATCAAGCGAAAATCGGCTGTTTCTGAGTAAAAGCCGAACGTTATTCGGACGAAAAGAAATATTTTTAATTTTTTTGAAAAATGTTGAGTTTTTTCTTGCATGTCGTTTGAAACTGTGATATAGTTATCTCAATTAAATAAATCCTTTAATCCTGTCCCGTGAGGCAGGCAAGGAGACTGTGAAAAACAATGGCTAGGACCATAGAGCGAGACTCTATCCTCTTAGACCATTCATTTGCTGAACCTCCTTGAAAAAGGAGGTTTTTCTTTTACAACTAAGGAGGACTGAATGAAAACCAAAGAAGTCGTTGATGATTTGACGATGAAACGGGCCATTACCCGCATCACCTACGAAATCATTGAACGAAACAAAGATTTGAGCCAGATTGTGCTGGTGGGGATCAAGACGCGTGGTGTTTACATCGCTCGCCGGATCCAAGAACGCCTCTCTCAGCTGGAACAAATCGATGTCCCTGTAGCAGAACTAGATACCAAGCCTTTCCGAGATGACATGAAGGCGACAGAAGATACAACGGTTTTACCAGTTGATATCGCTCATAGAGAAGTCATTTTGATCGATGATGTCCTCTATACAGGTCGCACGATACGCGCTGCCATTGACAATTTGGTCAGTCACGGTCGTCCTGCTCGAGTGAGTCTTGCGGTTCTAGTTGACCGTGGGCATCGGGAGTTGCCGATTCGTCCGGACTTTGTTGGGAAAAATATCCCGACAAGTAAGTCAGAGGAAATCATTGTCGAGATGGTGGAGCTAGACGGCCAAGACCGCGTCCTCATCAAAGAAGCTTAAACAAATTGTAAACTATTTGCATTCACATTATAAAAGGAGAATCAACATGTCTGAAAATCAAATCGCTCTTAAAAACCTTGTCTCAATGGAAACTCTTACCAATGAAGAAGTAATGGCATTGATCAAACGTGGGATTGAGTTCAAAAACGGAGCAAAAGCAGCCTACGAAGACCAACACATCATCTCAAACCTTTTCTTTGAACCTTCAACTCGTACCCACAAAGCCTTTGAAGTGGCAGAGTTGAAATTGGGATGTGATCTCCTTGACTTTGATGTGAAGACAAGCTCTGTGAACAAAGGGGAAACACTTTACGATACCATCTTGACCATGTCAGCTCTTGGTGTAGATGTCTGCGTCATCCGTCACCCTGAAGTGGACTACTACAAAGAATTGGTTGAAAGCCCAACGATCACTGCATCTATCGTCAATGGTGGGGACGGTTCAGGTCAACACCCAAGCCAAAGCTTGCTTGATTTGATGACCATCTACCAAGAATTCGGTCACTTTGATGGTTTGAAAGTTTGTATCGCTGGGGATTTGGATCACTCACGTGTGGCAAAATCAAATATGCAAATCTTGAAACGTTTGGGAGCAACCCTCTACTTTGCAGGTCCAGACGAATGGAGAAGTGCGGAATTTGAAGACTATGGAACCTTCGTCACTATCGATGAAGTCATTGAAGAAGTGGATGTGATGATGTTCTTGCGTGTGCAACACGAACGTCATGATTACGAATCACTCTTCTCTAAAGAAAACTACCACCGTCTTCATGGCTTGACTCAAGAACGTTATGACCGTATGAAAGATACAGCGATCTTGATGCACCCAGCACCAGTCAACCGTGACGTTGAAATTGCGGACCACTTGGTAGAAGCTCCTAAATCTCGCATCGTAGAACAAATGACCAACGGTGTCTTTGTCCGTATGGCCATCATTGAAGCCGTTCTTAAAGGTCGCGGTGCAAAATAAGATAACTGACAATTCATTGAAAGGAAAGGAAGAGGACAGAGTAGAGAGCTACATGGAATCTGACTTTCCTTTTTTTGAGGAACTGTGATAAAATTGGACTAGTGTAAAAGAAGGGAGGGGTTCGATGAAACGATTATTGGTCCTAGAGGATGGGACTGTATTTGAAGGGGAAGCCTTTGGTGCAGACTTATATGTGACTGGTGAATTGGTCTTTACGACAGCCATGACAGGCTATCAAGAATTGATCACGGATCAGGCTTTTAGTGGCCAGATCCTCTCCTTTACCTTTCCAGTTATTGGCGCAACAGGGATCAATCGAGATGATTCTGAATCGATTACGCCGACCTGTTTGGCAGTAGTCGTTCAGCATTTGGTGGAAATGCCAAGTAATTGGCGGCAGCAGATGACCTTGGATGAATTCTTGAAGCGAAAAAAAATTCCTGGTGTTGTAGGGATTGATACGAGACAGGTGGCAAAAATTGTCCGCAAGTATGGACGGATGAAGGCGACTGTCATTAACAAGGGGGATTCGATCGAGCATATCCTGGATCAGTTGAGAGCGACAGTCCTTCCCAAAGACCAAGTGCGTCAAGTCTCGACAAAAACGGCCTATGCTGTACCAGGTTTTGGAAAGAGTATTGCCTTGATTGATCTAGGGGTTAAGCACTCTGTCTTACGCCAACTGAGTCAAAGGGACTGTAACGTCACGGTCTATCCCTATGATATCTCTTATGATGAACTGATGGAACAGCAGCCCGATGGCGTTATTTTATCCAGTGGGCCTGGCGATCCCCATCAGGTGAAAAAACTCTGCCGCTTGATCAAAAAGCTCAATGGTCAGATTCCAATCTGGGGTATGGGCTTGGGAGCACAGGTATTGGCTCAAGCTTATGGAGCGGAGCTAGCTCCCATGGAAGTTGGGCATTTCGGTTTAAATATTCCCGTCCGTGAAATTGCGACAGGGAAAATCGAGATAACTAGTCAAAATCACTTGTATAGTATCGCACGCGATAGCCTACCCCATGATTTATTGGTCACGCATGAAAACGTCAATGACCATAGTATCGAAGCCTTTCGTCATCGTTACCAACCAATTTTAGGGGTTCAATTCCAAGTGGATGCGAGTCCAGGGCCAAGGGAAAATCTCTATTTTTACGATGAATTTTTAGAATTGATTGATGCCAAAATTCACGAAAGTAGAAGGGAGAAGGAATGATGAAAGAAAACCAGAAATTGCTTCTCCTATGTGGAGATTCTTATCAGGATATTAGTCTCTTTGCTGCGGTAAAGGAAGCACAAAAACTTAATGCCAAGGATGGGAATGCTCTGGTCCTTTATCTGGGCGAAGAAAATACTATCACCCAAGAAGCTGGAGAACAGGTTGTAGTCAGTAAGCTTAAGCTGGATGCTCTTAGGACGATTCTTCTTTCTTATACTGGATCTCGCTTGCTCCTAACCTTTGCGGATAAACAGATTTTGAATCTCTTATTTCGATTGGAAGAAACTGGATTTTTCAAAGAGGCATCGATTAGGATTATCGGGCCGAGCCTTCAACGTTACCGGACCTTTTATCAGCAGGCGGATCAACGACGCCTCTTTCAAGAGCTGGGTTATCAGGTACCCGCTTCAGCACTGGTTGGTTCTGTTCGAGAAGCTATCGAGTTTTCTGAAGGCATTCAATTTCCCATTATGATCTGGCCGGTAGCGAGTAAGCAAGGGCAGGGGCGAAAGATTGCTCATAACCTGGATGATTTATGCGAAGCTGTAGAAATGGGACTTTCAGTCTCACCAAGTCAGCAGTGTTTGCTAGAGTTTTCGACTTATGGCTTTAAGGAACTGGATTTTGTCGTTATGCGCGATCGCGAAGACAATCACTACCTGGCGGCTTCTATTGAAAGCATTGATCCTGTCGGGATCCACTCTAGTGACTCTTATCAATTTATGCCAGCTGTCACCCTGACTGACCGAGAGTTTCAAAATCTTCGTGAAGCAGCGATCCACATCAGTCGCTATTTGAAGCTGACAGGAGCCATTTCGATCAAGTTTGCTTTGGATCCGACGAGCTATGCTTTTTATATCCTAGAAGTTAATCCATTTGCTTCAGACAGTATGTCGATGGCCTCTATGGGCTTGGGCTATTCCTTGTTTGAGCAAGGAGTAGAGCTGCAATTGGGGCGATCTCTCGAGCATTTGCCTCATCCCTTATTAAAGGATCTAAAGGCTGTTTATGAACCGAGTTTGGACTATATCTTCTTTAAGATTCCGATTTTTTCTGATGCTGCTAAAAATGCCCGTCTCAATACCCAAATTCAATCTTATGGGGCAGTTTATGGATTTGGGAAGAGAATCGATGAGGCTTATCAACAAGCCCTAGAAACCATTAAAGATAAGAACTTGCTGACCATCCTTCCTGAGGAAATGAGCGATGATGAATTAATCCAGAAAATTGCTCGTCATATGCCCCACCGGCTCTTCTATATCTTAGAAGCCTTGAAACGTGGTTTTGAGTTTGAGGAACTCTTGGATTTGAGTAAATTAGCACCTGTTTATTTGCAGGTTCTGGCCAACCTCGTAGCAATGGAAAAAGCAGCAGAAGTTGCAACAAGCCCAGCCTTTCTTCCGGTTGAGCCATCAGCTGGTTTATATGAGGTCAAAGAGGGAGCAGCCTATTATCTGACCCAAAATGGAACCAATGAATCATTGGGTTTGGACGCTGCTTGTGTCTTGGTGGATGATTTAGAAATCAGTGATGAGCGTTTTTACCAAAAGGTGAGAAAGCAAGTGAAAGAGCTGAAAGAAAAAGGACAACAGGTGATCTTACTCACGAATCGTCCTTTTACAGAATCTTTGGCAGATAAAGTCTACTATCTTCCGATCAATGAGACAAGCCTTCACCTGATTCAGACCATTGATCAGGTCAAAGATATTGTCAAGCTTTCTAATAGATAATAAAGGATCCGGACAATCTATCCGAATCCTTTTTTGTTTCTTATTTTTTGGTCACAATACCGATAATGGTATCAACTGCGCGTTCCATGGTTTGGAGGCTAACGTATTCAAAGCGACCATGCATGTTTTCGCCACCGGCAAAGATATTTGGTGTTGGAATCCCCATAAAGGAAATTTTAGATCCATCTGTACCACCACGGATCGGTTCAATGATTGGAGTGATGCCAAGATCTTCCATGACTTCCTTAGCAAGGGTAATCGGCGTCATATCTTTTTCAATCACTTGCTTCATGTTGTAGTACTGATCTTTGAGGGTGAGGAGAACGCGTTCGCTACCGAGTTCCGCATTCATCTGATCGGCAATAGATTTCATGAGGTCTTTGCGTTTCTCAAAGCTTTCAGTTTCAAAGTCCCGAATGATGTAGCTGGCATTTGCTTCCTCGACAGTTCCATCGATATTCATCAAGTGGTAGAAGCCTTCATAGCCTTCGGTTAATTCTGGACGTGCTCCTTCAGGGAGTTTGTTATGGAAATCAATGGCCAATTGAAGAGCGTTGATCATTTGACCTTTGGCTGTACCTGGGTGGACATTGCGTCCTTTGAAGGTAATTTCAGCCCCAGCTGCTGAGAAGGTTTCGTATTGAAGCTCTCCTAGAGGACCACCATCGACAGTATAGGCAAAGTCTACATCGAAATCCTCTGCATCAAATTGATCTGCCCCAACTCCGATTTCTTCATCTGGACCAAAGCCGACACGGATTTCTCCGTGTTTGATTTCAGGATGAGCTGTCAGGTATTCAATAGCTGTCATGATTTCAGCGATACCTGACTTATCGTCTGCACCCAGAAGAGTAGTACCGTCAGTTGTGATCAAGGTTTGTCCCTTGTAGTTGTTCAAATGAGCAAAATCCGCTGGATCGAGTGTGAAACCAGAGTCACCAAGGGCAATGACACCCCCATCATAATTCTCAACGATTTGAGGATTGACATTTTCGGCATTGAAGTCAGCGGTATCCATGTGAGAGATAAATCCAATCTTGCGTGTAAAGCTTGGATCATTAGCTGGAAGTGTCCCAATAGCATAGCCGTTTGGTAAATAGTAGACGTTTTGAAGACCCACGCGTTTCATTTCAGGGATCAAGACGTTTGTTGCAAAATCAACTTGTGATTGGGTACTTGGAGTGGTTGTAGAATTCTCGTCTGAACGTGTGTTAACTTTTACATAGGTAATAAAACGGTCCAACAAATTTTGGTATTTCATGATCATTCTCCTTTTTCAGTTTCAATTAATTTGTGAATAGCATGGGCCACGCCATCCTCATCATTGGTCAGGGTGATGAAGTCTGCGATTTCCTTGACAGCAGCATTGCCATTTCCCATAGCGACGCTATAACCAGCAAAACGTAGCATTTCAAGGTCATTATTGGCATCTCCAAGAGCCATGACCTGGTCTCTGCTATAGCCTAATGTTTGGCTTAATGCTTCAAGAGCAGAAGCCTTGCTGGCACCTTTTGGCAGAATTTCAAACAAGATATCCTGTGAACGTACAGTGTTAAAATCGGACTCTAATGCAGCCTCGTGCTGAGCTTGGAAGTCATCAATAGCAGAAGGATCTCCTACATACATGGCTTGAAATATAGGAACAAGGTTGGGCAGATCCTCTTCTGAGACAAGTGTCGGTTTACTATTAACAATGCCCGCATCCATCGTGACAAGTTCACTGGCTTCAGGTGCAACCACTAGGTAGTGATCCATATCAAATAAGGTTAGCTGGACGTCTGTATCTTCCGTCAAAACTTGCAACCGGTGCATGTCCTCAAGGCTCAATTCTTCCTTGCCAATGATTTCCCAATTCTGAGTCGACAAGGTTGTACACCCGTTATTGATAATCATATAGTAGTTACCATCAGGGAGTCCAATCTCTTCAAAGATAGGACGTACACCTGCTAAGGGGCGCCCCGTACAGATCACAATGTCATAGCCGGCTTCATGGGCCTTATGAAGGGCTTCGATATTTCCTTTAGACAGTGACTTATCATCATGCAAGAGGGTTCCATCCAAGTCAATCGCGATTAATTGAATCATTTGATTTCCTCCAAATCAAGAGGAACAAAGCCATCAATCACTTTTCCAATCACCCCAGGTTCCTCATCTAGTGGAATGATCTGATCACTATATTTCTTATTAAGGGAAACGAGTCGAATACCGTTGGCCTCACGAAAGACACGTTTGATCAACGTTTGTCCATCAAAATCAATGGCATAAATTGCCCCTGCTTGATCGTAATAGGTTTGCTTGATTAACACAACCGCCCCTTTTTCGTATTTAGGCTCGAGGGAATCTGTATGAATCCAAAAAGCCAAATCGTAAGGAATCTTTTGATCAAACCAGACGATATCAGCTTGCTTTTGATTTTGGTAAGCTGCAAAAGAATCATAGACAGAATACGAGTGGTATTGCTTTTCAATTTTCTGTCTTTCTTTTTGATGGGTCAAGAGACTCTTTCCATAAGAAAGAAGATTTTCTTGATTTCCTTCATCGAGCTGTTTATATAATCGTTCAATCTCTGAATCAATGACCACAAAATCATTTCGCAATCGAGGATCAATTTCAGCAACTGCTACCTGGAAAAAGGCTGCAATCTTCTCTAAATTTTCGGGAACGGGAAGAGAAGTTCCTTTTACATATCCAGTCAGGGTACTTGCAGGGATTCCAGTAATACGAGATAATTCGATCTGTTTTTTTCCTTGTTCTTTCAGTAATTCTCTAATCTTTTCCGATATAATCCGTAATGCCTCTTTGTCTTGAGGGCTTGCTTTTCCACGACCTCTGGCCAACGTACTCACCTCCTTGTATTTACCCTTACTATTATAATGAATTAAATCGAAAAAGTAAATAGAAATCCCTGAGAAATGCGAAAAAAGATGAATTTGATATAAATCGGATTTTCTTTTTAAATTTTATTTGGTATTCCTTTACTTTTTGAGGAAAAAAGTCTAAGATAAAACCAAAGAGTTCATGGAGGTTGAGCTATGATTCGTACTGTTCAAGTCAAAGATGCAGGTCAAATTAGAGATTTATGTCACCAAGCATTGGGGTATGATTCGACCCTTGAGAAAGTGGCAGCTCAGATCGATAAATTTAATCAGCCAGATTCGGGTCACTTTTGCTTTGTTTACGAAGAGGACCAAACAGGCCATATTCTTGGTTATGTGGAAGCGGAAGTTTATGAAAGTCTCTATAGTGACGCTGGTCTAAATGTTTTGGGACTTGCTGTTTTCCCTTTTGCTCAAGGACGTGGGATCGGTCTTCAATTGATGGAGCGAGTTGAAGAACTTGCCAAAAGCAAGCATTATGCTTTTATCCGTTTAAATTCTGCCTCTCATCGTAAAGAAGCGCATGTCTTTTATGAACGGATTGGATATGAGGGAAATAAAACGCAAAAGCGATTTTTGAAAATAATGAATTAAGATAGGCAAAGGCCTATCTTTTTTGTTATAATGAAGAGTACGATTAAATTTACTAGGAAGATGATTATGCCAAATTTTGAAGAATTAAAAAAACGACAAGAGAAGATTCGGAACTTCTCGATCATCGCCCATATTGACCACGGAAAGTCAACCTTGGCCGATCGAATCTTAGAAAAAACCGAAACCGTGTCTAGTCGCGAGATGCAAGCCCAACTCCTAGATAGCATGGACCTGGAACGGGAACGTGGGATTACTATTAAGCTGAACGCCATCGAATTGAACTACACGGCTAAAAATGGGGAAACCTATATCTTCCACTTGATTGACACACCAGGACACGTGGACTTTACCTATGAGGTTTCGCGGTCGCTCGCTGCCTGTGAGGGGGCCATTCTCGTAGTGGATGCCGCTCAAGGGATTGAAGCTCAGACCCTAGCCAACGTCTACTTAGCGCTGGACAATGATTTGGAAATCCTTCCAGTCATTAACAAGATTGACTTGCCAGCTGCAGATCCAGAACGGGTGCGCACAGAAGTAGAAGATGTCATCGGCTTGGATGCTAGTGAAGCTGTCCTAGCCTCTGCCAAAGCTGGTATTGGGATTGAAGAGATTTTGGAGCAGATCGTTGAGAAAGTTCCAGCACCGACTGGGGATGTTGAAGCCCCTCTTCAAGCCTTGATCTTTGACTCTGTTTATGATGCCTATCGTGGGGTAATTCTTCAGGTCCGTGTGGTCAATGGAATGGTTAAACCAGGCGATAAGATCCAGCTCATGAGCAATGGCAAGACCTTTGATGTCACAGAAGTTGGGATCTTTACTCCTAAAGCAGTCGGCCGTGATTTCCTTGCGACGGGAGATGTTGGCTATATTGCGGCCTCTATCAAGACTGTTGCGGATACCCGTGTCGGGGATACGGTGACTCTAGCGACTAATCCGGCAAGTGAGCCCCTACATGGATACAAGCAAATGAACCCAATGGTCTTTGCCGGTCTTTACCCAATCGAATCTAACAAATACAATGATCTTCGGGAAGCTTTGGAAAAATTGCAATTGAATGACGCTAGTCTTCAATTTGAACCAGAAACTTCTCAAGCCCTTGGTTTTGGTTTCCGTTGTGGTTTCTTGGGTCTCCTTCATATGGACGTTATCCAGGAGCGCTTGGAGCGCGAGTTCAACATTGACTTGATCATGACAGCACCGTCTGTTATCTACAAGGTCAATTTGACAGACGGAGAAGCACTGGATGTCTCAAACCCTTCTGAGTTTCCAGATCCAACCAAGATTGCTTCGATCGAAGAACCTTATGTCAAAGCACAAATCATGGTGCCACAAGAGTTTGTCGGTGCGGTTATGGAACTGGCCCAACGGAAACGCGGTGATTTTGTGACCATGGACTACATCGATGAAAATCGGGTGAATGTCATCTATCAAATTCCACTGGCGGAAATTGTCTTTGATTTCTTTGATAAATTGAAATCTTCTACTCGTGGCTATGCGAGCTTTGACTATGAGTTGTCTGAATACCGTCCTTCTAAATTGGTCAAAATGGATATCCTTCTCAATGGCGATACCGTCGATGCCCTCAGCTTTATCGTTCACAAGGACTTTGCTTATGAACGTGGTAAGTTGATCGTTGAGAAGCTCAAGAAGATTATCCCTCGTCAACAGTTTGAAGTGCCTATCCAAGCAGCGATCGGTCATAAGATCGTGGCCCGTACAGATATCAAGGCCCTTCGTAAGAATGTCTTGGCCAAGTGTTATGGTGGGGACGTCTCACGGAAACGCAAGCTTCTTGAAAAGCAAAAAGCTGGTAAGAAACGGATGAAGGCCATTGGATCTGTAGAAGTACCACAGGAAGCCTTCTTATCTGTCTTGTCAATGGATGAAGAATAACATTTAGAGAGTGGGACAGAAATCGGTAATTCGTTAGAATTCGATTTCGTCGTCCCACCTCCGCACAGTTGAGTAGGGCTGTAAAAGCTGATGAAATCAGCGTAGTAGAGCCCACTCAACCACTGCGTCTTGCTCGACAATCCAAAAATAATTGAGAGGCTAGGACTTTTGTCCCAGCCTTTTGTTTTAGGTCCAAAAGAAATAAACTGAAATAGAAAGGTTCCATCAGATGTGACACTTATCCTATTTTAAAATACCCACTTTCATGGTAGACTAGAGGAAAGAAAACGTTCTCAAGGAGGTTGAGCATGAAACACAAATTATGGGTCACATCACTGACGATTCTTTCTACCTGCACATTAATGGCTTGTAGTCACACCACTAAAAAGGACACAGCAGCTTCTTCTACAAAAGAGAGTAGCAGCAAAGTCGAAAAGCAAACAAGCAGCTCTTCGTCAAAGGATACTGCTTCTACAAAGAAAAACACTTCCAGTCAAGAAACCAAGCGGATTGGAAATGCAGATTATGGATACATCGATATTCCAAGTAAATGGTTCAAGTTCACGGATATCGATGGGACAGAAGCTGTCCAGTATACGGATGGGAGTGGCTATAATATTGTCACCTTGAACAGCTTTACGCGGGAAAAGGCCAAAGTTCCTGCGGATATCGAGTTTAATGCTGAATTTCTAGCCAAGAAACTGGCCGTAATGTGGCAAGATAACCAAGATGTTGGAAAGATGACGGGAGCGCGGACTAAAGTCGCAGGTCTGGACGCCTACCAGCTTCAAATTGTCATGAAATCTGGTCAATACCTGATTTCTTGGATCTTCCAGAAGGGTGAAAAAGTTTATACCATTTCTTTTGAAGGGGATGCAGAAACCTTGAAAACCTTTATCCCATTCATTGAAGACACTTGGAGTCTAGATGGAACAGGTGCTGTAACGGATTAATCAAGTGAGATAGATCGCAAGATCTATCTTTTTTCACGTTCTTTGTGGTATAATGCTTCTATTGTTTAAAAGAGGAAATAGAGGATGACACAGGAAATTGATATTGAAAAATACCATCAGTTAGCTCTCCAAAAGCAAAAGGAGCACCGCAAGGTATTGGCGAATCTCAAGAAGAAGCCACCTAAGAATTTAGACAAAATAGCGCAAGAAATTCACGATGAAGTGTTCCAAGAAATCGATTGTACCGCTTGTGCTAATTGCTGTAAGACCTTAGGGCCTGATTTTAAGGAAGCCGATATCACACGAATCGCCAAATATTTCAAGATGAAGCTTCCTGCCTTTGAGGCAGAATTTCTTCAGGTTGATGAAGATGGGGACAAGGTTTTTAAATCCATGCCTTGTCCTTTCTTGGGTGGAGATAATCTCTGTTCGATTTATGATGTTCGCCCAAAAGCTTGTCGGGAATTCCCTCACACAGATCGCAAGAAGATTTATCAGATCAACCATCTGACCATCAAGAATACCCTCACTTGCCCAGCGGCTTATTTATTTGTAGAAAAATTGAAGGATCGTTTGTAATGGCATATACATTTTTGCTTTTTAACTGTTTAAATTCTCTTGTTGTAATTTATTAGTAGATTAAATTTTATTTTCTAAAAATTATATTGTTAATTAAAATTCAAATATTTTGTAGTTTTAAAGTTTTATAGTTATTATGGAGCTACGTTTATTGGATATAAAGCACATGATACTTATAATGAAATTAACGTAATTATCATAAAAATGAGATTTATTGGGGACATAGAATATTTCCTAAACTTTTATTAGATTATATTTAATAATAGTACAAGTTTGGATCTTCAGATTCTGGAAAATATGAACTAATGATTTTATAAATTTATGTATAATTTTAAAGTATTATAGATTTAAGAAAAAATTGTAAGTTCTAATTTACTAAAAGTATCTCAAATTCTATTTAGTAAAAGTCTTTCAATCGACTTCATTGTAATTCTGAAGTTTTCTAACAATTGTATTAAAGGCTTCCATTATAAAATGTTTCTGTTTACTACATCTTTACTGTTTTAAAACTAGCATTCATATAGCTTAAAATTTTTAAAATCGAATTACTTAATTAATCTTCTCTAACATATGAAAATTTTTGAAAAATATACTAAGTTATAGAAGTGTATAGTTTGTGAACCAATAAATTAAAGCAATTATAAATTAATCAAGAAAATAACCAAAGGAAAGTAGATGTAGCAATACAAAGAAGGAACAAAAATTTTGTTGTTCCTTTCTTTTTATTTGCAAAAATTTTATATCGTGATATTCTATACCTAGGTGAGAAACAACGAGGTGTGAAATGTTTAGTAAATTAAATGAACATGATTTAATAAGAGGTGTTTTTAAATCTAAGTTTAGTCAAATGGTGACTCCTTTGGACAAACAGTCTGATTGGTTGCATTCAAAAGGACCAGATTATATGTGGATTGGTTTAGTGTTGCTATCTGGAAATAGAACGGATAGTATGAAGAGCATCATGATGTTTTTGAATAAGCTCTTAGAAGTATTTGACACTGAAAATAATATGCCTTTGCTTACAATTAGCACATTACTGGATTTAGAAGATGAGGACAAGCTAAAGATAATAGATATAATGGAGTTGTATTTTGATCTCTCAGAATTTGCCCCCTTAACTATAGTTTTACCCGATAATGAAAAAGTATTGACGAAGAGATTCTATACTAATAACTATTCTTTTGAAAATAGGCTAAAGAGATTGAATGAATTATTAGATGAAATAACAGACCAATATAGTCAAATGTCAACAGACATAAGATATTTTAAGCTGTACTATAAGATGTTACAAGGTAAGTTGGTTTTTAACGATTCAATGTTTCAAATGATGGATGCTTTAGAAATATATCCGGATTTAGAAGTAGAAGCACCGGAGATAGCTTTGATAGGCTCACAGATACGTTCCTTGGAAGTTGCTATATCGTTGGCTGAAGATATAGATTATAGTTTTAGTAATCAATTTTGGAATAATATAAGTCAATTAATAGATTGTGAGGTGTTCTCAGTGATTATTAACAAAGAAAATAATGTAGATTTACAAGAGATAAGAAGAGAGGTATATCAAGTATTACAATACTATAGGGACTTATTACAAAATATAGAACACTTTAATAACAAACTTTATGTTTTAACTAGCATCTTAACTTATTCATATAAACGGTTACTAGAGTTAATTAATCATGAATTGCAATATACAATATCAGGGCGTTCAATAGTAAGATCATGTATTGAAAATTATGTTATGACAAAATACTTAATTACTGAAGAGGATTCTCATGAAAATATTTGGGAAGAGTATCAATACTATGGGATTGGTAGCTATAAGTTGATTTCAGAACGTTACATAGAACATTCACCTGAATCACCACCATCTCATGTTAATTTTCAGTATTTAAATTTATTGGTGTCCGAGTTTATAAATAAAGAATTTATTGATATGGATACAAGATATTTTGGATCAGGTAATATAAAAAATAAATTTGAAAAAGTAGGAGAAAAAGATTTATATAGCTATCAATATGATTACGATTCTCAATTTGAACACGGACTATGGGGGGCTATTAGAGAAAGTTCAATTCTGAAATGTAATTCACCAGGTCATCAATTTCATGGAATTCCTGATATAGATGACATTCAAGAATTACCAGATGTTAGTAGTGATATAGATATTGTCCTAAAAAAACATTTATCAGTTATTAAAGAAATATTTCCAATACCTAACGAGGAAGCAAATGCTAGATAAACTAAATAAAACCCAAACGGAATATGCTAAGTTATTGAATAGTATAAGAGCAGATTTTGATACTGAAGACGTAGGCTACCATTTAGATAAAATAAGGAATTTTTGGTTTAAAAAAAGAAGAGTTATAGAAATAGCTAGCCAATACGTTTTTAATAAAACTAATACGTACTTTTTCACTGCTACATCTAAATTTAACATCGAAAATACAGAAAATAATATTTTTTTTGTGATAGGAAAATATCAAATATATGATGATCCGCTTTTGTCTTATTTAGAAGCAATTAGAAGTGAAGATACAATACTACATTTTGAAACTTATCTAAGAATATTAAAAAATAAAGTGATCAAAATAATTGATAATTCACTAATTTTGTTGGAAAAAGAGATACCAAATTTTTACATAGTTCCATTAAGATTTCTTTATTCCTTTATAAATGAAAAAAAAATTGATGTTATGCCATTTATAAAATATTTTTTTGTGAAAGAGAATGATTTCACAAAATCAAATGAGTGCTATGATGTAAATGCTGTTGTTATTGCTGAACATATATCTCAAATAATGCTTTTTGAAGAGGATGATCCCTCATTGCCAATAAAAGAGCGTATAAAACAATATCAAAGGGAGTTCTCAGACATCATTCCATCCAATATGAATGACATACAATTACTTAAATTTATTCTATTTGGGTATTTTAGTCAAGCCATAGACATATTGCAAACTTCTTTTTATTTTAATGTTTTTCCATTTTTTTCTAGTGTGGTGAGTTTTTTGAATTATAATTTTCTTTTAATTCATATTTCGTATAATAATCAAGATGATATTATGAAGGAAGATTTGAAAAAATCAAAGTTTATCTTTACGATATGGTGTGAGTACAGGAAAAAAGGTTTAAATTTATCAGTTGAAGCAATAAAGTCACAAGCGCTATTACGTAATTTTTATCTTAAGATAGAAGATTTATATAGAAATATGGATGTTTTAGGAACACATGAAAATATTGCAAAAGAAATTAATAGTTGCCTAGATTTGTTCATTAATGAACCTTTAGATAATAATGGATAAGAAGAAATAATTTTCATATTTCATATGAATATAGTAAACAATACAACAAAATATTAACTTTTTTAAAGGAATAACGAATAACACCTATACGTTTTTGTATAATTGCTATTTTTTAATATCTGACTATAATTTTATGAGATCACTTATTGTTTTTCCTTTAGCAACTAGAGTCGATTGCTCCTTTTTGGTAGAATAGAATCGAACAAAAAAATATCCAAATGAGCTTAAAATATACTGTAGAGTTCTAAAAAATTATTGTTCTATTACATGAAGAAAGCAAGTCTGTTTCATATCTGGTCAAAGAATACAGGGGGATAATAAACCATATACTAATGATTTGGAAAGGTTGCAACTCTAAAACTGAGAATATTACTTCATAAACAACAAATGCGCAAAGCAACGGTTAAAATGAAGGTAAGTTGTAAAGGGAATCAAAAAAATTTAATGATTATTGCGAATTTTAATATCTTTTAAGTAATTGATCATTTTTGCGTTAGTTATCAGTCGTATATTGAAATGACGTGGTACTTAGACCAAGTTTAAGAGTCTATCTATAATTTCTTTATAAGCTACCACCCAAGACAATGGGATAAAAGAAATAAACTTGTAAAACAGAATATTTTGATCTTTCATCACTTATCTCGCCTCTTCCAAGAGATATGTTGCTTGCGAGATTCATGTGTACTTATATAAAATGGTTAATAGATTTCTTAAAAAATGAATACAAAAAACTGATTGAAAATTTTACTATTTGAACGATCATCATAAAGAGAGACCTATTACGTCACCTAAACAAGAATTGCAAAGAATCCCCGAATTTGTTAGAAGTAATTTCTCAATGGTCGAAATTAATCAAAAATGGGTAACTTATATTACATATATCTACAAATTTTCTGATAGCTGATGTTATTCACCAAATATTTTAGATGTTTATTCTTGGAAAATTATTGCTTGGTGTCTTCCCTGGTATATTATAATAGGCTTAGTTATTGAAAAAATTACAAGATGCCTAGAGTATGCGAACTATACCAGATAGGTTCCTCCTTCACTCAAATAGAATACAATGCTTATCTTGCACAACACAGTGTTCAGCATTCGTATAGCAATAAGTGTTTCTCATACGACAATAGTTATATAGAATCATTTCACGGTTCGATTAAAAAAGAGTGTATTTACCTCGAAAAAAATTTCATTTTAAAAAATTTTAGGCCTGTTATTCTAGTACTTTTTAATATATGGAAGCTTTTGTAATTCGAGGAGGCGATGCAGCAAACTGAACTATCTTTGTTTAATTAAATTTGAGAAATAAATTACTCTGTTTTAACACTCTTCTTAACGATTATATAATTCATTTTATAATAGTTAAGAAGATATCCAGCAACGGGAGGGCACTAGCTATCAAATTTTCCTCACAAAATATTGACAGAATTAAATAACTGTAGTGTAATATAGAGAGGGGATATAGTTTGTCTAACCGATAGCTTAAACATGAATAATTTATTATTCATGTTTAATTTTATTAAATTTTAAGAATATTACCGAAGGATATAAGCTAGTTTGTTAAAATAATAGGTTAGAAATTGGTGGTTGATTAAATTATTTTTTCTATCAAAATAATTTAACAATTTAACTATTAAAACTAATAATATTGTAAGGACGGAAATGTGATAAATATAGAAACTTTGGATCCATCTTTTGTAAGTGATTGGTGTCAGATGATATATAAAAAGATGGATTTCAAGAATAAATATAAAGGATACGGTTCATTTAAAGTCGATTTATCAAATTGGATTAGAGAGAACTTATCAGATTTAGGGATTGAATGGATAGACAATGATGCATTTTTACAGTTAATGAAATTAGAATTTTCAGAACTTACTTTAATTGTTGATTGGTTTAAGGAAAGCGCTGAAATTATAAATAAAATTGATATGCGAGACAGGATTTTTTATCCAAGATTTAAACAACTTGAAGAATTTAGAAAATTTGAAGAATGTCTAAAATATGCATATCAAAATTTTGTTGATTCGAAAAGTAGATTACTTAAAATTAGTTCTTCAAATATAAAAGTATGCCCATATTGTAATAGAAATTATATAAATTCAAGTTTCAGAATATATTGTTGCAAGTCTTGTAAAGTTGAAAATAAAGAGAATTATGATTATATTATAAATGATTGGTGTTCCTCTAAATGTCCCGAAGGACACGACTTATCTGTTTCAGATATTAAGATTATAAATACCTGCCAATTAGATCATTTTTTCCCGAAATCAATTTACCCGTTATTTTCGGTTTGTTATTATAATTTAATTCCGATTTGCCCTTCGTGTAATTTTTCTAAATTAGATAATGAATTAAATATATCACCATACGATTCAAGTATCTCAATAGCTAATTTGTATAGATATAATTATGATTTAACTAAACTACATCAACCTAGAATCTATATTGAAGACAGTAACGTAAATAGTGATGAATCTATATTTTACAAAATTGAAAGTGATTTTGAGAAATTACATTTAGTAGAGTTGTATCAATCTCATATTGATATTGTTAATGAAATAGAATGGAAAAATCAAATCTATTCAGATAATTATAAAAATGAGATTAATAAATTAATTGAAAGTGCTGGTTTAAATATATTGACTAAAGATGAAATTAATCGCATAATAACAGGAGTTTATACAAATATAGAACACTATGGTCAACGACCGTTATCGAAATTAATAACTGATATCAGTAAGAATGTAGGATTGATTTGAGGTTTGTATGAAGTTAATAGGATTGTTAATTAACGATTTCAATGATTTAATAAAAAGAAGTCAAATTATATTTGATTCTAATGTTAATATTAATTTCTCGAATTATACCTTGGAAGTTATATTAGGAGAGGATCAATTATCTAATTTTTATGGGAACAATATAAGTAATATTACTGCGATTATTGGAAATAATGGTTCTGGAAAAACTTCAATTTTAGATATAATTGCTACTTCAGATGAGGAACGGAAGAAATTTCTAAATAAATCTTCGTATTGTCTTATATTTTTAAAGGATGACTTGCTTTATTTGGAGATGCACAATTTTAGTATAAATAATGTTATATTTTTAAATACTAATACTCAGCTTAATTTGAAAAATTATACAGGTCACTATACCATCGGTAGTAATAGTATAGAAGATTTGTTTACTATTTACTATTTTCAATTGACAAAAAGTGTAGCTCAATCAAATGTTCAAACTGACATAATAAAAAGAGTTTATAAAAATAGTAAACAATTATCGATAAGCGATGCAACTTCAAAATACAAAGCATATGAATTACTTGTTACTGAAGGTTTTTTTCCAGAAAATGCAGATTATAAATGGTTGATTAAGGTCGATACATATGATAAGTTAATTGACTATATTACAGACTATTGTTTTAGGAAAATGTTGCCATTAGATTCTATGTATGAACATAATTTGAAAGAAATTATTTGGAATTATATAGATCCTACTTATGAATCCCATATTATAGATAATGGTAACTCAGAAGATTTATCTATATTTCTAAAAGATAATATTTCATTTTTTGAATCGTTTAACAGATTTAAGAATAAAGAATATAATGATGATCTAGAATTTGAAGATGATAGAATTAGAGATGAATTTAATAAGCAGTTTAATATAGCAATTTCGAACTATAAAAAAAATGTAAGTATCAGAAGATTTAATTTTATTTTTAAACCATTTTTTCAAAATGAATCAAAACAAGAGTTAACGTTTAAAGAATTACAAATATTAAATTGCCTTATTGATACGTACACTTATATTAGAGATTTATATTTCCCTAATTACAATAAAGAGTCAGAAGTAGTTAAACAGTGGGAACATATTTGTGGAATAGTTGTTATTTATTTTAAACAATTATTAAATCCAGAATTTATTATTGATAATACTGGGGAGTTTGTTGGTGATAGTTTTCAGTCATTTTGTGAGGAATTTTCTAGCTCTGATATTTACCC
>OGXE01000945.1_pt1 | contig 26314 bp, 19 predicted proteins | sample 1576181 | NCBI WGS metagenome assembly OGXE01 (sample SAMEA3541478, study PRJEB24748) | human gut metagenome | biome: human gut; feature: human-associated habitat; material: faeces | place: China | collected 2012 | reverse complement strand
AACGCATCTGGGCGGCATGGATAGCGGCTCTCACCACATCTACCCCGTTATCCACCTGTACCTTGGCGAACTCAACGATCAAGATAGCGTTCTTCGCCGCCAAACCGATCAAGGTTACCAGACCGATCTGATAATAAATATCGTTCTCCAACCCTGTCGCCCAGATGCCCAAGTAGGCGCCCAGCGTAGCTACCGGCAAGGAAAGCAATACGGCGATCGGCACGATCCAGCTCTCATACTGAGCCGCCAAGAACAAGAAGACAAACAAGAAGACCAACGCCAAGACAAAACCAGTCTGCCCACCGGCCTGTTTCTCTTGATAGGAAAGACCGCTCCACTCCAGACCGATATTCTCGGGCAGATGCTCCCTAGCGATCCGTTCCATCGCAGCCATCGCCTCACCCGTACTATATCCCGGAGCGGCTACGGCGTTGATCGAGGCCGTGGTGAACATATTGAAACGCTTGATCGTTCCCGGACCGGTCGTATATTGGGTCGTGCCCAAGGCAGTCAATGGAACCATCGCCCCATCCTTACTGCGGACGAAGAACAAATCCAGATTATCCCGGGTGGCCCGATAAGGCGCCTCCGCTTGGATATATACACGGTAAATACGGTTGAACATATTGAAGTCGTTCACGTACACGGAGCCTAGATAAGCCTTCATGGTCGAGAAGATATCAGACAACGGGATGCCGAGGAACTTCGCCTGATCACGGTCCACGTCGAAATACAACTGCGGGATCTCGCTCTGCATGGCGGAAGACACACCTTGAAGCTCAGGCGCTTGCGAAGCGTAATACAGGAAAGTATCCGTGGCACTTACCAGATTATCCCAGCTAGCGTCTCCCTTAGCCTCCAACTGCATCTCCAAGCCACCGCTCTCACCCAAACCCGGGATTACCGGTGGACGGTTCACATACGACTTAGCCTCGGGGTAATAGTAGAATTCCCGGCGGGCATCGGCCATCACGTCCTCTACCTTCATGCCGGAGGATTTACGCTCTTCCCACGGTTTCAAGATCACCGTCAGCGTGGCACGCCCTTGGTTCGTACCGACACGGGGACTGCTACCCGTTACATTCTGTACGTAGGCCACGGCCGGATGATGGTCGAGGAACTCGATCGCACGGTCGGTTACGGCACGTGTACGTTCCAAGGTAGTACCCTCGGGCATCTCCAGCTCTACAGTGAAGAACCCTTGATCCTCCTCCGGGATAAAGCTGGTAGGCAACATCCGGTTCAAGACAAAGATGGCCACCAGTACCATCCCGAACCCTGCCAAGATACGGCGGGGATTAGCGATAGAGATACGCAACAACTTCGTATATTTCTTATTTCCTTTCGCCAACCACAGATTGATCTTACGGAAAATAAACGCTTTCTTCTTATGAGACGGACGCAAGATGATGGCGCACATCGCCGGGCTCAACGTCAAGGCCACTACCGTGGACAACAGCACGGAAACCACGATCGTAACAGAGAACTGACGGTACAGCTGCCCCGTGATACCCCCCAAGAAACTCACCGGCACGAACACGGCAGCCAATACCATGGAGGTAGCGATCAAAGCACCAGACAATTCCCGCATCGCCTTATGCGTAGCCTCACGGGCAGTCACACGCTCCTCGGCCATGATACGCTCCACGTTCTCCACCACCACGATAGCGTCGTCCACCACGATACCGATCGCCAAGATCAATCCCAGCAAGGTTAGCATATTCAACGAGAAACCGAAGATCAACATGAAACCGAACGTACCGATCAAGGAGATCGGGACGGCGATCGTCGGGATCAAAGCCGCACGCCAATTCTGTAACGAGAGGAACACTACGAGAACGACCAAGAAAAGGGCCTCGAACAAGGTCTTATACACCTCGTGCACGGATTGTGAGATATACTCCGTCATATCGAACGGGAAATTATACTCCAAGCCTTCCGGGAAGTTCTTGCTGATATCCTTCATCGCCTCTTTCACCTTCGTGGCGACCTCCAGAGCGTTCGCCCCCGGCAACATATAGATACCCAAGATAGCGGCGTTCTTCCCATTGATCCCACTCTCCGTAGAATAAGAGGAAGCCTCCAGCGATACCCGGGCCACGTCGCTCATCCGGACGATCGAGCCATCCGGGTTTGCTCGCACCACGATATCCTCGAACTCCTTCACGGTAGACAAACGTCCCGGGGCCGTGATAGGCAAGGTGACATCCACATCCAGCACGGGCTGCTTACCCAGCTCGCCCGCCGCCGACTCCCGGTTCTGGTCTTTCAAGGCATCTTGCAAATCACTTACTGTCAATCCCATGTTGGCCAACCGATCCGGATATACCCAGATCTGCATACCGTAATAACGGCTACCGATATTCGATACACGACCTACGCCCGGGATACGGCGCAATACGTCCAACACGTTGATCGTGGCAAAATTACTCAGATAGATCTCATCGAACTTCGGATCGTCGGACATCAAGCTCAAGGTCATCAGCTGGCTAGGAGCCTGCTTCTCGATCGTGATACCATTTTGGATCACCTCGGCGGGCAAACGGCTCTCGGCCAGTTTCACACGGTTCTGGATCTCGACAGCCGCCAAGTCCGCATCGGCGGATACATCGAAGGTCACCGTAATATTCAAGCTACCCGAGTTCGAGCTACTACTTTGCATATAGATCATACCCGGCGTACCGTTCAGCTCCTGCTCGATCGGGGTAGCGACCGCTTGAGACACCGTCAAGGCGCTCGCTCCCGGATACGTGGCGCTGATCTTCACTACAGGGGGCGTAATCTGCGGATACTGGTCCACAGGCAACAATGCCAGTCCGATGATTCCGACAATCACGATCAGTATCGATAAGACGGTCGAAAAGACAGGACGGTCTATAAAGAATCCCGGTTTCATTGTTCTTCCTCCTCTCTAAGCGCTTGGATAGCCTTCTCGTCGCCGGCCTCTACCGCATGTACCTTCACGCCCGGCACCAATTTATGATAACCTTCTACCACTACTCGCTCGTTCTCGCCCAAGCCCCGTTCGATCACGACCTTGTTGCCGATCTCCGGGCCGGTCTGCACGAAACGCTTCTCGGCGATATCGTCCCTACGGATGATATAGATGAATGCACCTCCTTTCTCGATCGAGAGGGCTTTCCGGGGAACGACGATCGAACGCTCGCGGACATCCAGCAGGAGCTTCACCTTCGTGAACTGTCCGGGCAATAATTTCTGGTTCGGGTTGGATAGTTCCGCACGAACGCCAAACGTACCGGTCTTCGGGTCCACCAGCGGGTCGGCGAAGTCCACGATACCTTTTACCGGGTATTCCGAGTCGTCCGCCAAGGTAACCGTCACGGTAGGCTGCCAAGAACGGGTCGTATCCTGCTCGCCAAACTTCACGTTACGACGCTCGGCACGCAGGTAATCCAAGGCGGTCATCTTAAAATCGACCAATACCGTGTCACTTTTCACAACAGCCGCCAATTTCGAATTGACACCCGGGCCCACCAAAGCACCCACATCCACGAAACGCTCACTGATATACCCAGACAGCGGCGAGGTCACCACCGTATAGCTCAACTCCATCTCCGCTTGGTCTAGATCCGCCTTGCTCATGGCGATATTCGCCTCGGCATCTTCCAGGGCGGCTGTGGCGTTATCCAAATCCAGTTGGCTGGCGGCGTGTTGCTCGTACAACGGTTTCAGGCGTTCCACATCACGCCGGGCCTTGGCCGCTTGGGCTTGGCTTTTCTTCAGTTGGGCTTTCGCTTTCTCTACTCTAGCACGATATTTATCGGGATTAATCATAAACAGGGGCTCATTCTGCTTCACCCGTTTACCTTCCTCAAACAACATTTTCTCTAGGAATCCCTCCACACGGGCATGTACCTCGACAAAGCTGGCGGCACGGATACGTCCCACGTACTCGCCATAAATCTGCACGTCTTCTTTTGAGGGTTTGTCTACGATCACGATGGGCAATTGCTGCTCTTCCTTATGGCGGCAACCCGTCATCGCTACTACAAGGGCTATCAAGATAACCTGTACTTTTGCCAATCTTTTCCTGCTCATTCTACCTATATAAATTACTTATGTCACATTTGTTATGTAAAGAAAGAAAGAATCATTCCATTTTTCTCGAGGAGACCGATAATTAACATTACTTCACTTAATAACAAATCGTATAGCGTTTATGTTAACATTTATACTAAAATTAGGGTGTATCCAACCGGGGAATAAATCCACACCTACTGGGTAAGTCTACACTTTAAAAACAAAATCCTTTCGAATGAAACGTTTTCTCCATCCGAAAGGATTCCACATATATCAGATCTTTATCAATATCAATTATTATCGGTCAACCGACAACGCTTTCCACAAATTATCATCCGGCACGGGAGCGACAATTCGCACGTTCTCTTTTGAAACCGGATGGATAAACTCCGCGCTACGAGCGTGTAAGCTAATGCCCCCATCCTTATTGGAACGATCGAAACCATATTTCAGATCCCCCTTGATCGGACATCCCATCTTCGCCAACTGACAGCGGATCTGATGGTGCCGCCCCGTCTTCAAATCGATCTCCAACAGATAATAATTATCCGAATGGGCGATCAATTTATAACGCAGGATGGCTTTCTTGGCATTCGGCCGCTCGGTATCGTAAGCGTAACTCTTATTTTGCTTCTCGTTCCGCACCAGCCAATCCACCAACTCACCCTCATCCTGCGGGGGACGGTTCTTGACGATCGCCCAATACGTCTTGCGCACCTCACCGACACGAAACATCTCGTTCAAGCGAGAGAGGGCCTTGCTCGTCTTGGCGAAAATCACGACCCCGCTCACCGGACGATCCAGACGGTGCGTGACACCGACAAAGACATTCCCGGGCTTGCAATACTTCTCCTTCAGCCATACCTTCAGCATCTCCGAGAGAGGCTTATCGCCCGTCTTGTCGCCTTGCACGATCTCACGGCAGGTCTTATCTACCGCTATAATATGATTATCCTCGTAAATAACCTCCATATTACATGTTCATACCGCCGTCAACCTGAATAACCTGTCCAGATACATAAGAAGACATATCCGAAGCCAAGAAGGTAGCGATATTAGCCACATCCTCCACCGTACCGCCACGGCGCAAAGGAATCTTCTTGCACCACTCGGCACGTACCTCGTCAGACAACTGAGCGGTCATATCCGTGATGATAAATCCCGGGGCGATAGCGTTCGCACGAATGCCACGAGAACCCAACTCCTGAGCGACAGACTTAGCCAAGCCGATCATACCGGCCTTGGAAGCGGAGTAGTTAGCTTGTCCGGCGTTACCATGAACACCTACGACAGAAGACATATTGATAATGCTACCCGCACGTTGCTTCATCATGACCGGGGTACAAGCGTGGATAAAGTTGAAAGCGGACTTCAAGTTCACGTTCAACACAGCGTCCCATTGTCCCTCGCTCATACGCATCATCAAGCCGTCTTTCGTGATACCGGCGTTGTTCACCAAGATATCGATACGTCCGAAATCCTTCACGATCTCGGCAACGACGTTATGAGTCTCCTCAAAGTTAGCAGCGTTGGAAGCGTATCCTTTCGCCTTTACACCCAAGGCCTCGATCTCAGCCTGTGTAGCCAAGCCATTCTCATCGATCACTAGATCCGTGAAAGCGATGTTAGCGCCCTCTTGGGCAAACTTCAAGGCGATAGCCTTACCAATACCACGAGCGGCACCCGTTACGACAGCCACTTTACCTTCTAATAGTTTCATATTACTCAAATTTTTTAATATCAATGTTTAATCAAGCAAGCTCCCGTTGAATAGCCACCGCCGAATACCGTGATAGCGATCAAGTCGTCTTTCTTGAAATTCTTATCGTTCTGGGCATATACCAAGGCCGAGCTTACGGAACCCGTATTTCCCAGCTCCTCGATATTGTGTAAAAATTTCTCGTCCGGCAAGTTCAATTGCTTGGCGATATTCGCCATGATACGCATATTCGCCTGATGGCCGATGAAATAAGTAAGGTTATCCAGCGTATAACCGTTCTTCTCCAACAAATGAAGGACATTCTTAGGCATATAGGTACAAGCTTGGATAAATACGTCACGCCCCTCCGGCATCAAGATACCGCCGTCACGAGGACGCAAGTGAACCGCCTCCATCGCTTTCGACAAATGGCCGAGACCTTGCGTGTAAACCTCTACGATCTCGGCGTCGCCCTCACCGATCCGCTCCTTGGAGATAAAGAAAGCGGCGGCGGCATCACCCCATAAATGGCCCGCCTTCGGGTCTGTCTCATTATAATAAGCGGAGTTCTTATCAGCGGAAAGCACCAAAGCCTTGGAAGCCTTCCCCATGGCGAAATATCCCTCCACAACCTCCAAGGCGTTCAAGAAAGAAGAACAAGCCGAGGATAGATATAAAGCTTTCGCGTCAGCGATAGTATACTCATGTTGAACCGTATGCGCGGCCGTCGCAACCGTATCATAGGGAGAATACGAAGCGGAGACGATCAAGTCTACCTCCGTGATATCGTAAGGCAATTTGGGAAGAGCGTCCTTCACGGCCTCAAGGCTCATGGTATTGATATTCTCTTCCTCTTTCGCTTTCGAGCGGGTATGAATGCCCGTCCGTTGCTCAATCCACTCACTCGTCAACCCGTTTAATTCAAGAAAATGTTGGTTATCTACCCGTTCTTCAGGCACATAAAACCCTGTCGCATTAATAAACATCCTTAGTGTCTTTGATTTACTTAATCTTTATTCCGTTGAATATTAAATTCATAACATTGTCTCTACGTTTAATCCGCTGGCTGATATTATCACCCATGATCCCCCGGATATAGGGCACCTCCAGCCCTTTCAAGGCATGATGGAGCACGAGGGCGGTAATGTCCGTGTCCGGCATGCTGAATATACCCTCCTTCACGCCATCGTCCAATATTCCCTTTATGATCTCCACTTCCCGAAGGTCGAAGCTCTTGCGTACCTTCTCTACCCGCCATATATCACGGAAGAAGGTAGCCCGCAACGTACCGTTCCGAAACACCAACGCCTTTACAGCGTCCAAGCGGCTATAGATAAACGTCAGCAGCTTCTCGTCCGCCGGCAGATCCTTGCTGGCCACGTCCACCAGCATCTTATGAAGCTGGTCCAGCTCCGACTCCACTACCGCCAAATAGATCTCGTTCTTGCTTTTAAAGTACGTATAAAGCGTACGTCTCCCCTTACGAGATGCCTGTGCAATATCGTTCATCGTCGTGTTATCAACCCCCATGCGGGCAAACAATTGTCTGGCCACATCCACCAACATGTCACGTGTTTTAGAAACTGTCATCGGCATTGTATTGCACATTTTGATTAAAACTGTGCGCAAAGTACTTAAAAAAGATCGTATCTACCAAGTATATTAAAAAAAACTTGCAATAAATTTGTTTTGTAAGAAAATATCCCTACCTTTGCACTCGCAATCAAGAAATGATAGCAACTATATCGCGGAGTGGAGCAGTGGTAGCTCGTTGGGCTCATAACCCAAAGGTCGTAAGTTCGAGTCTTGCCTCCGCAACTAAGAAAAGCCTTCCGGTCTGTGACCAGAAGGCTTTTCTTTTTTCGTAACCCAATGGTTTACGGGGTGGGAATCATTGAGTTTTTCCCGTAATCCATTGACTTACGTACCGTAAACCATTCGCTTAAGCCCAACAAGTCATAGGCTTACGTCCGGGGGCTCTTATTGGTTTCCCGGACGTAGGTCCTACAGTTCCTATCTCAAGGCAGGCAAGATATATTTCCATATCAAGTTGATCTCGGCCTGCATATCGCCGATATTCGCGGTCATGGCGATTACCGCATCTTGCTCGGGCAATATAATAATGTATTGTCCATTGGCTCCATCGGCACGAACGGCGTTATGGCGGCAACGCCACATCTGGTAACCGTAGCCTTGCAACCAGTCGCTATCTTTCGGCTTCATCTTCAAGTTCTCCGGTCTCATACCAGCGGGCAAAGAGGCTATCTTGGAGGTGGTGGCTTCCTCTATCCAGCTTTCGAGAAGCAATTGCTTATCGTTCCATTTTCCCTTTTGCAGGAAAAACTGACCCATTTTCGCTAGATCCTCGGTCTTGAGATACAAACCCCAACCGCCGCAATTGATGCCTTGGGGACTCTCTTCCCAAGTAGCGCCGACGATACCCAGCGGACGGAACAGACGGGGATAGAGATAATTGATCACCTTCTCACCGGTCACCTTCTGGATGATAGCGGAAAGCATATACGTGCCGAGACTGTTGTATACGAAATAGGTTCCCGGTTTATGTACCAACGGCGCCGAGAGGAAAATCTTTACCCAATCGGCCTTCTCGTTCCCCTCCTGCCGTACTAAAGCGGTGGGATCGACATCATGGCCGGAGGACATGGTCAATAGGTGACGTATCTCCAGCTCTTTCAAGTAAGGGCTTACCTCGGCCGGTAATTGGTCGGGGAAGAAGGAGATCACCTTGTCCGTGACCTTCAATTTACCCTCCGCGACGGCAAAACCGATAGCCGTAGCCGTAAAGGTCTTGCTAACGGAGTTCAAGATATGCGGCGTATGGCGGTCGCCCTCACCCAGCCATTGCTCCTTTACGACCTTTCCATGCTGGAGGATCATGATACTATGTAAGTCTTGATCCGCCTTTTTCACCGCCCGCAGGTAATTGCCAAACGCCTTATCCAAGGCTTTCGAGGCTTCCGCACGAGGAAGTTCCTTGGTCAGGTCGTTATAGCTGATCAAGTCTATGTTCTTATCCTTCAAGGCTTGCTTCACCTTCGGACTGGTAAAAAGATCGGTCACGCCTTGACGGTCCATCGCCACGTTCTCGTAGCCGATATGCCCGACGGTTTTCATCTCCTCGTTATCCAAGGCCGGGTGATCCAAGAACATATAGCGTTTACCGGGTTCCAGCTTATCCAACATCCGGATGAAACTGGCCTCCTTCTCGGCCGGGGTCTTGGAGGCTCCATCATACCCGGAATAGGTGAAATCATATTCCTGCATCGCCTCTACCCGATCCACGACCGGCAGATGATATTCCTCGGACAAGCGGCGCATCAGCTTCACCACCTCCGGATCGAAACCGGTCGATCCCATATGGCCGGAGATATGGCTGATCTGGGGAATGTTCTTCAAGGCCATCTCTATCTGGGCCCGGGCCTCCTGCTCGATCTCGGCCAAGCTCCATGTATTCTCCAGAATGGCCAGACCCGGGTAGGCGGAATTCGGAGACATCATCGGCAAGAAATAGCCATTGCTATCGGTCAAGCTGGGACAATGCGTCAGCGGACGCCATTTCACGTTATCCCATTCGCTGGTAAACGTCAGGTGAAGCCCGACATCTATCCCCGGGTTCTCCCTCAACAGCCGGGCGGCCTCGGGGAACCACGAGGTGACAACCATAACCTCTATACAGGTCTCCACCCCATTCTTATACCCTTCCATACACGCTATATTGGCGGAACGGAACGACCCCATGTCATCCGCACGGATGATCAGGCGGGGATTCGTGGCAGGCTGGCTGAATGCCGGCCACGTAGCGGCGAACAACAGGCAGCCGCAAAGGATTCTTTTTACATTTGAAGTCTTCATGATATTGATAAATAAGTAACATCTTTTCTATACTTGGGGATGGACCACACAAAAGGTGCCGGAAGATTTGCTCACCAACTTATCGTCGCAATAAATCTCGCACTCACAAAAATGTATATTCCGTCCCGCCTTGATCACGGTACCCTTGGCGATCAGCTCATTACCCCAAGCGGCCCGTAAGAAAGACATTTTCAATTCTGCCGTCAGCACGTCTTTCTCCAGCGGGGTCATCGTATAGGCGGCGAAACCGGCGATCGTATCCGCCAAAGCAGCCAAGACACCCCCATGCGTCACGCCGCTATATTGTCTCTGCTCGTCATGCAAGGGCATATGCGCCTCTACACGACCTTCCTCGATAACCGTGAAGTCGATCCCCAGAAAATTCACATAAGGATTCGTCTTCGCACGGTTAATCAACTTTTCTTTTATTCTCTCATCCATATCTTTTCTATTAACGAACCGTTATCTTACAATCATCCAGATTATCGATAATGGCGAGGCTCTCCACACGTATGCCCTTTTCACGCAGCAGATTCCCGCCATCTTGAAACGCCTTCTCTATAATAAAACCCATACCCTCGATCACGGCTCCCGATTGCTCCGCCAACTCGACCATTCCCATAGCGGCGTTTCCGTAAGCCAAGAAATCATCGATAAACAGGATATGATCCTCCGGAGTCAGGAAATTATTGCTGATACATACCGTATAGTCACGATCCTTCGTGAAGGAATGGACCACGGTAGAGAGCATGTTCTCCATCGTCTTCGGTTTCTTCTTCTTTACGAAGACCACCGGCAGTTGCATGATATAACCCACCATAATGGCCGGGGCGATACCGCTCGCCTCGATGGTCACGATCTTGTTAATCTTACGATCTTGAAAGCGACGGATAAATTCCTCGGCGATCTTATACATCAACATCGGGTCCATTTGATGGTTGATAAAACTATCCACTTTAAGGATACCGCCGGGATAACAGCGGCCGTCTTGCAAGATGCGTTGCTTCAATAATTCCATAATTTGTTATTCTGTTTGATCTTCTTTTACACGTATAAATAAATTTGCCAGAATGGCCGTCAAGCCACCCGTCGTTATGCCGGATGAGAAAATGCCACGGATCACTTGAGGAGCGGCCCCTAAAATATCCGGCATCAGCTCCACCCCCAACCCCAAGGACAAACTAACCGCCAACACCAACGTGGCCTTCCGGTTGATATCTTGGGCGGCGATAATACGGATACCTGCCGCCGCCACCGTACCGAACATCAGCAGGGTAGCCCCTCCCAGCACCGGATCGGGCATCAAGGAGAAAATAACGCCGACAACCGGGAATAAACCCAACAGGATCAGCATACCCGCTATATAATACCCTACGTACCGGCTGGCGACTCCCGTCAGCTGGATAATCCCGTTATTCTGGGCGAAGATAGAATTCGGGAAAGAGTTGAAAATTCCGGAGATAAATGAGTTCACCCCATCCGCCAGCACCCCGCCGGAGACTCGCTTCAGGTACCCTTCTCCCTCGATCGATTTTCCCGATATCATCGAGTTGGCGGTAATATCCCCCGTAGCCTCGATCGCCGTGATCAGATAGATCAATGCGATCGCCACGAATGAAGAGATATTAAAATCCAATCCATATTTGAAGGGAACCGGGATATTAAACCCTCTCAGGTTTTGCGAGGAGACAGCCTCCATATCCACCATCCCCATGGCGAAAGCGATCGCGTAACCGATACACAACCCCAGTACGATGGAACTCATCCGCAAGTACTTGTTCTTACAACGATTGAAGAACAAGACACTCAACAAGACGCACACAGCTACCCCAATATTACGCAAACTACCGAACGTACCGTTATCCATAGCCGTATACCCCCCGCCGCAAGCGACCACTCCTACCTTGATCAAGCTCAAGCCGATGAGCAACACCACGATACCCGATACCAAGGGAGTAATCACCGAGCGCAGATACTTAAAAGTACGGCTCACGATCATCTCTACCGGAGAGGCGGCGATACAAACGCCGAAAATAAGGGGAAGCCCTCCCGCCAGGCCAGCCGTGATAATCGGGCCGATAAACGAGAAGCTAGTTCCTTGGATACATAGCAGCCCCGCCCCGACCGGTCCTAATTTACGACATTGAACGAATGTGGATACCCCGGAGGCGAACAGAGCCATGGAAACCAAGAAACCGGTCGTCTCCAGATCCAGTTTCAGCGCCCCGGCGATAATCAAGGGAGGTGTTATGATCGCCACGAAAATAGCCAGTAGATGCTGGATGGCGGCAAAAAGCGTCTCTTTCAAAGGCGGACGGTCATCGATCCCGTAAATCAAATCCGTATCCATACTGTCTCTTATAATTTCAAGTCTAATAAGGTCTCTCCTCTTGCGTTCAACACCCGTACACTCATCTCGTTTCCTTTCTTCCGCAATACCATCACCGTAGCCGAATCGAGCTTATACCCCCCGCCTACGATCACCGGGAAGTTGTTTCCCAACGAGCCTTTCGGGTGGAAGGCGTATTGATGCGTATGGGCGGATATATTCACGTTGAAAGGGGCTTTCGCCAACAGGCTTCCCCAAAGCTCCGGACAAGGCTCATAGGCATCCCCGTTTCCGTAGATAGGGATATGGTTCAATAAAACCCGCTTCGAGGCTTGCTTAAACTCCTTGCCGCTCAATTCTTTCGAGAGGAAACTCACTTGATCTTTCCGGAGACCGGTGAAATCGTTCAGGCCATAATACACCCATGTGCTATCCGGTTTATCCTCGCCGCAATCCAGCATGACGAAACGGGTATCTCCCCAGCTGAACGCCCCATATGTCTTATCGCCCACATAGTCAAACAAGGCACGCAGGCCGATCGAATAAGCGTTTCGGATCTCGTGGTTGCCTCTTAGGAAGAAAGCGGAGACATGACTGGCGCCCACCTTCCCGCATAAATAAGCCAAATGATACAAAGCTTCTTTCTCATTGGCGGGATCGTCTATACAATCCCCGTTAAATACCACGAAATCATAAGGGATATCACGCACTTGCCCGTATAAGGCGTCTAGGGTCGGGATCTGCTTATGCAGGTCGTTAAAGATCAAGGCCGTGAAATCCTTTTGGGATGCGGAAGGGACCTTGAAAGTGTAGAACGGGGATACCGCCGTCTCGCCAAACTCTTTCTTATAGGCTTGGTAAAGCATGATTTCCTGCGAGCATACCCGGTAGTAATAGGTTTGCCCCGGTCGTAGGTCCGTCAGCCGAATCTTATTATGCAAGCCGTTGCATATCACTTGACCGTCCACGATGGTGCGAGCCTTTTTCAGGTTCAGCGTGTCCGTACCGTATTCTACCCAACTATACGTAGGGACATGGGTCTGCCACATCACCGTTATGCCGCCCTCCGTAGGATTTTGGAGATAGGGCGCCGCATAAAAGATCTCTTCCGGCTTGGCCTTCAGGCGAACCTCCGTTACGACCGGGCGATGATCCGATGCCACCGCCTCTTCGGGAACCCATGCGGACAAACGGGTAAAGGGCTGTCCATTCTTTACATAACCCGCTATATAGTCCAAACAGCTATCCGGCGTGAAAGCCGGGAATGTAGCCTGTTTAGGATTGCTCAACAGTAGAAAATCCTTGCTGATTTCCGTGATAAAGGGGGAATGCGCCGTAGCGTTCCAATCCCCGGCGATAAACAGGGGCTTATGCGCGAAAGCGGCTTCCCGCCGAAGGATCGGCAAGGAAAGCATCCGGTCTTCCGGCGTCAAGGAAAGGTGCGTGCAGCAGAAGATATATCTCTCAAACTCGACCCATAGCAAGACCCGTTCCTCCTCCCGTCCGGGAAGGGCGATATAGCGGTAGCTCACCGGCTTCTCCTTGCTCAGCATACCTACTCCGTATTTACCGCCATCAAAGTCGATGGCCGGGGCGTAGGTAGGGAACATCAGGGTGCGTTCTCCCAGTGTCCGGAGCACGTCGATCCCGCCGCTTCTTCCGGTCACGCTATCTACCTCCTGTACGGCGACTACATCGGGGGCTACCTTACGTATAGCCTCCGCTATACGCTCGAGGTCCGTCACCTCATCCATGCCCCTTCCGTTGCGGATATTATAGCTCATGATACGCAACGTATTCCGCTCGGCATCGCCGCTTTGCTGTGCCAATGCCTTATTTATGGGCAAGCATCCGATCAGGACGATCGCCCAAATAAACCATTTCCTCATAGGATTCGATCTAATGTTTATATTCATTTTATATCTATACCTTAACCGAATATCTCTTTCAATGACTGCTCGAACTCAGCGATATCCTCGCCGGAAGTATCCCAAGAGGTAACGAGACGGGCCTCGTTGATCTCCTCGTTCCACATATAGAAGAAATATTTATCTTGCAACTTCCTCAACGCCTCGGCAGGGATCGTGAAGAAAAGCTGGTTGGACTCGATCTTCTGCGTAAAATGAATTTCCGGGTATTGTCGTAGCACGTCCGCTAGCTTGGCGGCGCTGATATTCGCTTTCATAGCGTTCTCCAACCAGAGGTTATTTTCCAGATAAGGGATGAACTGGGCGGAGAGATAACGTAGCTTCGAGGCTAGCTGGGCGGATTGCTTCCGGTAAAATCGCAGGTTCTCCGTGATCTCCGGGCGGAACGAGACCACGGCCTCTCCCATCATCATACCGTTTTTCGTGCCTCCGAAGCTCAAGATATCCACGCCTGCGTCTATGGTCACTTGGCGCATCGTGCAATTCAGGTAAGCGCAGGCGTTCGCCAAGCGGGCTCCGTCCATATGCAGATACATATCGTACGAATGTAAGAGATCGGCGATCGCTCTCACTTCCTCTATCGTATAGATCGTACCTAATTCCGATACTTGGGAGATATAAACGGCCTTGGGTTGCGAATGGTGGCAAACCCCGAAGTTCTTCAGATGGGGACGGATCAATTCCGGTGTCAGCTTACCGTCCGTCGTAGGAATCGTGACGATGGCGCAACCGGTCATCCGTGCGGGAGCACCACATTCGTCTACGTTGATATGGGCGGTCTCGGCGCACAGGATGCTATTAAACGGACGGGTTACGGCTTGCAGGGCCACGGAGTTCGCCCCCGTCCCGTTAAACACGAAAAAAGGAGAAGCATCCTTGCCGAACACTTCTTGTATCTTACTCGTAGCGGCCTCTGTCCAAGGATCATCACCATATCCAACCGCATGATTATCATTTGCCTTGATGATCGCATCCATTACCCGGGGATGCACGCCGGAATTGTTGTCACTAGCGAAACTTCTCATCTTTAAATCTGATTTTTCGCCAAAAGTACGGATTTAAGATGAGAATGAGGATATCCAAGTAACTATTTATCGCTATCCATTATGTTATTCTTATTTGTATGCGTATATGAATATATCAGATAAACGACACAAGGAATAACCACTATACTACAAAAGAATAAATAAGGTCCCATAACTATTTCCTCCTTTTTTTACTGTTTTCAGCCCTTTCTCCTTCCTTAAAATAGCGGGTACCCGCCCAAAAAGTAATTATAGCAACAATTGCCGCATTTATATAAATAATCCAACTCTGCTGTTGATAATTACTGATGAATGTGCTAATGATTCCGCCAGTCACTACATACTTAGCGATATCCATCAACCATTTTCCGATTTCTTTTTTCATAGTAAGATATTTTGTTTGTCAAGGCAAAGATAAATAGAATAATCCATATCGCACGCTATTTTACCTGAAATTGTTCCGTCGCGTAGAGGGCCTCGCCGGTTTGGGTCAGGCCCTCGATGGTGATGGTGAAATCACCGGTCAGGTCGGAGGTGGTAAAGGGGATGGATATAGAGGACTCGCCGTTTGTCCGGATATCGGGTCGCCAAAGTAAGGTATGGCGGAAATCCGGAACGGGAGATCGCTTCTCGGCCTCTGTCCGGTAAGCGGGCATATAGAAGATGCGCTGGGCTTGCGTGCCCTCATAATCAAAGAACTGGGTGGAGTTATCGACTACCAGACCCGGGTAATTATGCTCATAAGAGGAGAAGGAGGCGATACCGTCGAATATCTGCCCTCCGAATACGTACTTACCTTTATACACATCGATCTTCCGGATTTTTAGGGGATCGTACTTAAAAATGATCTCGTGATCGGTGATAGGGATACCATCCAATAAAACCAATGAGTTACCGATCGTATACCCGATCCGCTCCTCGGTCAGGACCGCCAACCGGCGAACCCCATCCATCTTACGGAAGCGGAGGCCGGGGATAAACTCGATCACGACTTCCTCCATCGTCGTGAAACGGGTGTACTCATCCAAAAGATAACTCCAATCCGGTTGCCACTGGAACCAAGGCTTCTCCGCTTTTTCCCGAACCAAGGAATCAGACCGGTAAGCATGCAACACCTGTAGCCCCACGCTCCGCTTCACCAACTCATCTTGCCAAGCGGGATTCAATCTCAAGGCAGGAAGCTCCTTCTCCGGATGCGTAGCGTAAGGAGATTCGATGTCCACCCGGTAGCGAGAGGAGGAAGGGGATAAAGCCACCGTCACGATCTCGTGCGTCCCAGATATATGTTTCGTAAAGAAAGTCACCTCCCCGGCAGCGCCCAGTTGCCCCCCGAAAAGGCGGATCTCCCCCCCGGAAAAGCCCAATAAAGGCCTCACCGCCTCTTTAGACGAAGGTTCGCCCGTGGACAGATCGATCACTTTCCCCGTCAGGATCGGCCCCTCGTATTCCGCCAAGAATTTATGATCGGCAGGCGATGACCCCGTAGTAGGCATGCTTTGTTTCCAATCAACGATACCGCTCCGGGCGGAAGGTTTATACAAGTCGATCCCGGCGATAGAGACCGATAGAGTCTGTAGATCCGGGGGCAGGCCGTTTATCCGGATCTCCCCCCCTGAACGGGTATCATAGGTCATACGGTCCGGTGATACGGAAACTGGGCCCTCTCGCCTCGTAAAAGAGTAAGCGGGCAATAAAGTATCCGTCAGCAGGGTCTCGTTCGTCACGAAGGTGTTCACCACCGTCAGCGGCTTCTCAAAGAAGACCTCCTCCCCCTCGTTCCGCATATAACGGGTATAGGCCACCAGCCGATAGTTTCCGGTCGGCAAGGTAGACGGCAATTGCAGGCAACCATTCCCTACCCCCTTCTCCAGCACGAGTCGGGCTTGCACGACCGCCGAGGCGCTATCCAGAAGCTCCACATATCCCACCTTGCTCACGTCGGACAACCGTTGGTCCAAATCCGTGGCAATGAATTTCATCCATACAAGCTCGCCCGACAGATAAAATTGCTTATCCGTTTGCAGATAAACCCGCTCTCGCAATTCCCCTGCGAGAACCGTTTGCCCCGCCCATAAGAGGCAGAGGAGCGACAAGATCCATTGTTTTATCATAGACTTCTCCATAGCAACTAAATTATAAATGACTGGTAGGCCACCAAGAGGGCTTCTGTTTCGAACCAAAACGGCCGCAATCCATACAACGTTTCAGCGCATACGTATTACTCGCCGCATTCATCGGATTATAGGAAACATATCCGTAATCCGGATTATTATCATATTCCGATCCCTGTACGATCGTGCTTGCGCAGCCCGTAACCTCGGCCTCATATACCTTCTCTATCTCCGGAAAGAAACGCTTGAGGCGAGTCACTGTCGCTACTTCCACGAAACCGATCACCGGAACCTCCGGGTCCGTCACGCAGCGGATATTCCCTTTCATCTCGGAAGGAATAGGGGCAAACAAGCTACCAGACTCCTCTATGTTCTTCTGCAAATTAAAATAGTAGTCGTAAGCCTCCCGGTGCAACGCATATTGTTCCACCTCCGCATGATACAACATCGAGAAACGGCGATCGCTGGGATGATACGAGGCGATACTTTTGTTAGCGATCACGTTCTGCGTCAGCCTATCGGAACTGCCTAGGGAGATCACCTTCGAGCTGTCCTTCCCCCAGCAATAATACCAATTATTCGATGTAAGTAAATCATATATTACGACCGTATTACCCATTTTCTCGGCAGCCATGAAGATCTCCGCCTTCACCTCCCAATTCTCCTTATACATCCAGCGGAAATAAGAGGATCGATCCGGGGCATTATGCGTAGACACACAGAGACGGACCTCCTCTCCCGGCCCCTTCTTCAGCAAGGAGAGAGAGTCGATCGGAGGCGTTATCTCCGGTCCCAGATAGTCCGACTCATACTCCAGCCCATCCAGCGAGATATGTAGCCGGTACCGGCTACCCGGGTCCAGCTCTCCCATATCCACCTTATACTCTCCCTTCCCGGAAGAATTAGCGCAAGTGAAAACAGCTCCATCCTCACGCTCCACCACCACCTTGGCGTTATTCACGAACTCATCCTCCGTGAAATCGTCGGTCAGGCCCACGCTTCTCCGGAGCTTTATCGTAGTCTCGCCATTCGTGATGATACCATCCACGACCAACAAATCCCGTACCTGCTCCAAACCCTTCGGCTCGTAATCCGTGACACAGGCGGACAATAACAACAGCAAAGCCCCCAGCCACCAATGAAAGCCTTTTATAGAATCTTTTATCTTCGCTTCTTTCCTCATCTCAACTCCCCCCTAAAATTTAATATTATAAGAGACAAACGGGATAGGCACCCCGAATATCGCCATCTTATATCCCTTTAATTTCCCGTTCTCCGATATATAATACACCGAGTAGGCGTTCTTTCGCCCCGTCAGGTTATAGACTCCGAAAGAGATCGTGCTATGCGTGAGCAACGTCAGGTGGTGGCTCGGCTCGATGTTGAACGAGGCGTCCATCCGGAAAAAGTCCGGGATACGGTATTGATTACGGTCCGAATAGTAGACAAACTCCCCGCCCCCGTAATGATATTTGGAGACCGGCAAGGTGATCGGCCGTCCCGTGCTATAGTCGCAATTCAGCGAGAAGCTGAAACGATGCGTGAACTTATAGTTACCCACGAACTTCAAGTCGTGCGGCTTATCGAAATCGGCGGCGTACCAATCCCCATTGTTCACGGGATTCACGATCATCGGATCGTTCTGCCGCAGTTGCGTGCGAGAGTAGGTATAGCTTACCCAGCCGTTCAACTTCCCTTGCGTTTTCTTCACCATCAGCTCCACGCCATAGGCACGCCCCTCGGTCCTCAGCACGTCCGTCTCGATGTGGTGGTTCATCAGCAGCTCGGCGCCGTTCCGGTAATCTAGGTAATCCTTCATCGTCTTGTAATATCCCTCCAAGGAGACCTCGATCGTATTGTTCAAGAAATTCCGGTATAGCCCGGCGGCCACTTGCATACCCGTCTGCGGCTTGATGTTAGCGTCGCTCAACTTCCACGTATCCGTGGGCGACATGATCGTCGTATTGGATAGCTTATGGATATTCTGGCGCATCGTATTAAAGCCGGCCTTCACGGAGAAGTCCTCGGTAAAGGCATAACGGGCGGACACCCGGAACTCCGGCCCGTGGTAAGTCTTGAACGCCCCGGTCTTATCCACCGTACCCGTCACGGTAGCCAAGGAAGGCAGTTGGTCGTCGGCATAGAGATTATAGGTACGGGGCCCCAATACGTTAAACATGGAATAACGGACCCCCACGTTCAAGGAGAGTTGGGAGGTGATATCCCAACGATCGCCCACATAGATAGCGGACTCCACCGCTTTCTCCTTCTCCATCCGGTCCTCCTTCACCAACGACTCCCCTCCATAGGGAAGGTATTTCCCCGGCTCCAAGTCGTAAAACAGCGAGCTGGCACCGAAATCCAGCGTATGCTTATCGCTTAGGTAATGCGTGAAGTCCATCTTCCCGTACATCTGGTCGATACGGAAAGCGAGGGAATAAGCGTTCACCGGGTTATCCGTATTACGGGTATTGTAGCCATAATGGTCGTAGCCAGCGGTGAGGACTCCCGTGAAACGATCCGAGAAGATATGCCTCCATTTCACCGAGGCGTTGGCGTTCTCGTAGGCATACCGCTCATCCACGTTAAAGCGGAAACGGTCGTGGCTGTAGTAGCCATTCAGATAGAGGTTGTTCCGCTCGTCGAACTTATGGTTAATCGTGGCGTTCAGGTCGTAAAAACCGGCGTTGCCATCCTTATAGCCGCTCTTCTCGGGGAGTTTCTTCAAGATCCAGTCCGAGTAAGTGGTACGTCCGCCCACGATAAAGGAGGTCTTCTCGGAGAAGAGAGGCCCCTCCAAGGTAAGGCGGCTGGTTAGCAAGCCGATGCTCGCCGATCCCTTGAACTCCTTTTTGTTACCCTCCCGGCTGTTGATGTCGAGTACCGAGGAGATACGTCCGCCATACTTGGCGGGGATGCTGCTCTTGTACAGCTCCATGTCCTTCACCACGTCGGGGTTGAAGACGGAGAAGAAGCCGAACAGGTGGGTCGGGTTATAGACCGTGCCGTCGTTGAAGAGAATCAAGTTCTGGTCCGTCGCCCCGCCCCTCACGTTAAAGCCGCTAGAGGCCTCGCCCACCGCCTTCACGCCGGGGAGCGACATGACTACCTTCATGATATCCACCTCCCCGAACGCCATCGGGATATTCTTTATATCCTTCACCTTCAGGCGTTCCACGCCCATCGTCGTATTCCGCACGTTGGCGATCTTCTCGGAGGAGATCGTGACCTCCTTCAAGGTGTAGACCTGTTCCTCCAGCTCTATATCCAGCTTGCCGTCGGAATGGAGCATGATCTGCCGCCGGGTGTCCTTCATGCCCATGCCTTGTATGTACAGCTCGTGTCGTCCGGGAGGGAGGCGCAGCGTATAATAGCCGTAAGCGTCGGTAGTAGCCCCGATCATCGGGTCCTTCACGAATACGGCCACGCCCACCATCGGCTCACCGGTCTTGAAATCGCTGATATTACCGGTCACCGTGACCCGGTCCGCCGCCTTGCCCGAGGCGTCGCCAATCTCGTAGACCTTGTTCTCGGAGGTAGCCTTCTGCTGCTTCCGGCCCGCCATCAGGGAGATACCGGAGCCTTCCTCGTCGCCATCGCCCTCTCTCCGCTTCTCCCGCAGGAAGAAGTTCTCGGGCAGGGAGGTCATCAAGGTGTTATCTCTCAATACAAAGAAGGCACCGCCATACGAGGATACTTGGAAGGGAGTCCCCTCCAACGCACGCCGCAACGCCACCAAGGGCTCTTCCTTCTCACTGTGTACGCTAACGACCATGGAGTCCGTCTCCAAGGGTTGCCGATAGACAGGCTGGCCGGTCTGCCGCTCGATAGCGTCGAACACGACATTCAAGGTTACTTGCCGGAAATCCAGATCGACCGTCCGCTGCGCCCTCACCGTCCAGCCGGACAGCAGGCACATTACCATACCGATATATAGGCTCTTTCTCATGGGATCTCGTTTAACTGTTCATACTGTCTCACCACGGCTACGATGGCTTCCTCGGGAGCGTGCTTGAAATCCAGCTTTCGCCGCTTGATATACCGGGCCAGCTCTTTTTTCTTGGACTTGAGGACCTTCAACACGGAGCCTTTGCTCCTCACGGTATAGTAAACACCCTCCTTCCGGATATAATATTTTACGGACTGATCGAAGGATTCATCGACCTGCATATCTTTTATCGTCTTAGATAATATACAAGACCATTTCCCCAGCACGGTACACTTCCCTTCATGCAACCGTAGGTAATAGCCTTCCGGCAGGTTACCCGACCGCTCGTCCGGATACCTGTAGAAGATATCGTACCCATGAAACTCAGCGTAGTCTACCCGATCGCTCGGCAAGACGATATTATAGCGATTGTCCGGAGAGAGCAGTAATAACTCATTCTTGTACAGGTCTAAGCGCATTTTCACGCCCTTGTAGAGAATGCCTTCGAAGCTAAGATTCCCGGGTACGTATTTCTCGCTCTTCAAATAGGGGTGATTTCTTATCGAAGTGGGATATTTTAATTGCTCCTTCCCATGGTAGATCACGGATTGGCCGGCGGCGGAAGAGACATAGTCATCCACCGCATCTTGTGCCCTAGCCGTAACAATAGCCAACGCACATACGCATAAAAACCCCAGAAGCTTTCTCATAAGATCCAGATTTAAAGTTTCATGCCAAATGTAAGCATATATATCCGACAAACCAACAACTTCCGAGGAATTATCACGCGGATAATGTACCTTTGCGATGTTTTTAACTTTAACAATTAATCATATATGAAAAAAAATCAGTTTCCGGGAAGCGGAAACAAGCGTGAGAAAGCTGCTGGATAGTCTGGAAAATGCCCAAAAGGCATGGGTGGACTTGAAAAAAGACGCAAAGGGGGCGCATAAGTTGTTTAAAGACTACCAGCCGGAGGAGGATCTGGTTAAACGGGAGAAGATCATCTACACGGGCTCCGTGAAAGACTTCGTGCGGCTGACGCTGCCCATCCTCGATGACCAACGTTTCCGGGTGAACGGGCAGACGAACCGGGAAGCCATGATACGGGCGCTGGACGAGGTGTTCGAGATACACCCCAACGGCTGCCCGGAGCCAAGGAGCTTCCGGAGCATCCTCTCGACGGCGCAGGAGGAATACGGGAAAGCGCATGAATAACAAGCTTCCCGTTTTTCACAACAAAAGTTAAAACTTGGGAGGCGTCCCAAAGCGCCTCCCTACCTTAGCGGCATCAAGCCAGAGACACTGGCTCTTTTTTTATCACTTAAAAATATAGTATGATAAACACGTCATTATTCGCCCTTTTCGGACGATACAAGGGAGACGCCTCGCTAGCGGGCGTACTGGAAAACATCCAAAGAGGAACGTACAAGCAGTTCATCGACGAGACGCGGGAGGCGCTAGCGTCGGGCGATAAGGAACTGGCCGCCAAACTAAAGAAAAAACTGCCCGCTTTCACCCCACAGGCCACCTACTCCGGGAAACGCCTCGACCCTCACATCACCCGCTATAACCAATTGGTGATACTCGACATCGACCACGTAGGGGAACGGGAGCTGGAGCGTATCACCCCGCTCGCCACGGAAGCTCCCTACACCGTGGCGTATTTCCGCAGTCCCAGCGGCGACGGGGCGAAACTCATCGCCTACGCCGCCACGGACGAGACCGCCACGCCGGGTAATCACCGGAGGGTCTACGAGGCCATGAGCCGTTGGTACGCCGCCCGGCTCGGCGTGGAGCTGGATACCTCGGGCAGCGACATCGGGCGGCTTTGCTTCGTATCGGACGATCCCGCCCTATACCTCTCGCCTGCCTACCGCCCTTGGCTGGAGGGTACCGGCGAGCTACCGGAGGGCCTCGCCCCGCTACCCCTTACTTGGAAGGAGGAGGTTAGCGAGACGGCTCCCGGGGCGAAGGAAAGGAAGGTGGCCTCGCCACTGGAGAAGGCACGCCGGACCGCCGAGCGGAAAGGCCTCTACGCCGAGGGCAACCGCAATAACTTCATCTTCGTCATGGCCGCACGGGCGAACCGGCTGGGCGTGAAGCGGGCCGAGATGGAGGCTTACGCCGCTACCGCCTTCGCCGACTTGCCGGCGGAGGAACGCCTCGCCGCCATCGAGAGCGCCTACAGCCACGTGGAGGAGCACGCCGCCGAGACGAGCGCCGCCACCTCCCGGAAAAAGGGCGGGGGCCCGCTGGACGTGGTCGCCGTGGAGGCCTATATATCCGAGCGTTTCCTCACCCGCAAGAACGGCGTGAGGGGGTACGTAGAGGTGGCCTCGAAGAAAAAGCGGAACGGCCAAAAGCCGGTCTTCAAGCCGGTGACCGACTACTGGGTGAACTCGCTCTGGCGGAGTCTCCTGAAGGACGGCCACTACTGCTCGCATAACGACATCCGGGCCATACTGATGTCGGACTTCAGCGAGACGTTCCACCCTTTCCGCTCGTATTTCGAGGGGCTGGCCCCGTGGGACGGGGTGACGGACTGGATCGGGCAGCTGGCCGATACCGTGGACACCACCCGGCCCGCCTTCTGGCGGGGTTGCCTCAAGCGCTGGCTTATCGCGCAAGTGGCCGGATCCATGGAGCTAGGCGTGGAAAACCATACCATCCTGCTGCTGGCCGGCGGGCAGGGGCTGGGCAAGACCTCGTGGCTGCGGAACCTCGTGCCGCCCGAATTGCGGGACTATCTTTTCACGGGCAATGTCAATCCCTATAGCAAGGGTTTCCCGCAGATGATGGTGGACTGCCTCTTGATCGTCATCGACGAGATGTCCGGCCAGAGCTACGCCGATCTGAACCGCCTCAAGGCGCTCACCTCCACCGGGGTCATCTACCTGCGCCGCCCGTACGGACACTATGCCGAGACGCAGATACGCCACGCCTCCTTCGCCGCCACGGTGAACGACTTGCAATCGCTGCCGGACGATAACGAGTCTCGCCGCTTCCTCTGCTTCGAGGCCACACGGATCGATTACCAGTCGCCCGTGCGACACGCCGACATCTACGCCCAAGCCCTCGCCCTCTTCCGCCGGGGCGAGAAATACTGGTTCTCCGGCGAAGACATCCGAAAGATCAACGAGAACAACGAGACCTTCCGCCAGCGAAGCCCCGAGGAGGAATTGTTCTTCACCTATTTCCGCAAACCGGAGCGTTTTGACACGCCACAGTATCTTACGGCGAGCGATATTATGACGAAACTAAGTGTATTTACACGTATCACGCCGACACGTTCCAATATAGTTACGTTGAGCAAGGTGCTGAAAAAACATGGTTTTAAGCTCACGAAAACTAGAGGAAAACTACTGTTTGAGGTCGCCGAGATCACCTCGGAACAGGTAAAAGCCAATTTTTTGCGCCCTAGGCAAGAGGAAGAGGATAGAGCCCAAAAGGAGAATGATATCTTTAAGGGTCAAGAAGATAAGCCGGAATAAAAACTGACTTTCTAAAATGAGCAGGGCGCAAAAGGCGCAAAAAACAGTGTCTGGAAAAACATTTTACAAAAAGATAAATATATATCACACTATAGCAGTGTGATGAAAAAATATATTTACAAGAAAAGTTTTATATAGGCACGTAAAGATGCGCCTTTTGCGCCCTAACCCCGGCACCGATATTCGTCGGGATTAAGAAACATGACCGGAAAACCAATGAGATACGGTCGCTAAGTCAATGGAATCCGTCTCGCTTTCCATTGACTTAGCGCCCCTATTCCACCCGGATACCATCCGGCTCTCACGGCTCGCCGAGCGACTCGATGATGGCCCGCACCATGGCGGGCGAATAGACCCGCTCGCCCTCGTGATAACCCAGCGAGAGGAGGCGACCGGGCAGGCCGGGATAGATCGTTATCCAATGTTGCAGCTTGCGGTGGGCCGAGCGGGGATGCAGGTCGGGCAGGTAGACCTCGGCCAGCTCCATCCGCCCGTATGCTCGTATCTTGAATGTCGTTTCCATATCCTAAAGATAGTGAATCTCCGGCATATATCCATCATTTTCCGGAGAAATAATTCACCCGAAATCACCCTAAGTCACCCAAAGCGACAAAGCCCCCATGCCCTGCCGTATCTTTGTATCAACATTAAAAAACAACACATTATGATCCGCTACAAGAAGTATCAAAACAAGAACGAGAAGAACGTGACAACCTTCAACAAGTGGTACGCCCGTGCCGTATGCGAGGAGACGGTAGACATCGCCGCCTTGGCCGAGCACATGTCCACCCACAACACCCCCTTCTCCACCGGCGCCATCCACGGCATGCTGAAGGACATGGTGAATTGTATCAAGGAGCTGCTGATGGACGGCAAGAACGTGAAGATAGACGACCTCGGCATCTTCAGCGTGGGCATCCGCTCGAAGGGGGCCGTCACGCCGGAGGATTTCTCCACGCAAGGCAATATCATCGGCGTACGCCTTCGTGCCCGTGCCACGGGCAACCTCTCCAGCGCCTCGCTCAAGCTGACGGCCAAGCTCCGTGAGTACACCGAGTACTCGAACGGAGAGGTGACCCCGGGCGGGGGCGATTCCGAGAGCCCGGACGAGATTTAGGGAATTGAAAATTGAGAATTGAGAATTGAAAATTGAAAATTAAGTGGTATGGAGATTTCTGTTTTTATACGTGAATACGCTCCGCTGGCTGGGGAGGCCGGGCGGGCGTTCCGGATCGATCCGGTGGTGATCTTGGCACAGGCGGCCATCGAGACGGGTTGGGGCGAGAGTACGCTCTGCCGGGAGTATCATAACTTTTTCGGCATCACGGCCTACGGGCTGCCCAACGTATGGTGGACCGGCCGGTGGACGGAGCTGTCGCCCCGCTCGCTACGTTTCCGGATCTACCCGGACGATAAGTGCTCGTTCATGGATTACTGCCGCCTGCTTCGCTCGGCCTATCCCCGGGCGGCCGACATGAGCGCCAACCCTACGGCCTTCGCCAAGGAGATCGCCTACAGCCCCTACATCAGCGAGGTGAACGGCGATAACCGGGAAGCCTATCGTAAGCTGATCGTCCAGCTTTGCCGAAAAATCAGCTCGCAACTATCAATCGTTAATCCAAAGGGCGGGCAGATGCCGCCCCTATCATCAACTGTCAACTAAAATGAAATACCTTGAACTCATCCTCCGTTGCCTCACGGCGCTCCTCCGGGTCATCTTCCCGCAGCATCCCCCTGTTTCCGAAACGACAGACGCTACCGGCGCTGCTCCTTCTCCTGCTAGCCCTCCTCTCCCTCCTCATGCGGGAGACGGAGGTGACGCTAGCGGCGATCGGCGCCTCGCTGACGCTCTTCCGCCACGACGGCACCCCTCCCCCCCCCCCGGG
>OGXE01000940.1_pt1 | contig 26361 bp, 27 predicted proteins | sample 1576181 | NCBI WGS metagenome assembly OGXE01 (sample SAMEA3541478, study PRJEB24748) | human gut metagenome | biome: human gut; feature: human-associated habitat; material: faeces | place: China | collected 2012 | reverse complement strand
CGGATGATCGATCCAATTTTGTTTTATCAGGAATGATTCCTAATAATGTTTTAAGTACATTCATTTTCGTTTTCTCCTTTCGTGTGTGTGTAAATTGTTTTGTTATCATAAATATGGAACTTGTGAACGCACACAAAAATAACGAAAATGGATCTATAACGTCTAACTAACTCTGGGTTCTATAACTTCATGAGATCGATCGTGGCTGTTACTAATATATACTTCGCAAAAAAAACGACCTCACCATTTTCGGCAAGATCGTTTCGGTTCCTTTACATTTCCAATAATACATCTTCTGCTAACAGCGTCAGATTCTTAATATTTGGTTTTACCCAAGTGTAAATTGTCTTTGCATCTTCTTCTGTAAACTTAAGTTCCAGTTCAGATAACAAATCTTTTGTATTCTTAGCTTCCATAATGCTGAATACGTTTGCAATATCGAATACTAAGTCTTCATTGCTACCTTTATACCGTTTCAAATCTGTAACGCGGACTGACATCTGTTTGAAGAATTTTCGAACGATCTCTGACATATTCGATTCTTCATCGTTTAAAGGTTTATTCGATGCCGCACTTGTCGTATTCTTATCTTTTGTTTGTTTCTCTGCAATGGCTGTTTTTGATTCTTTTTCAGCAGCCGCCCCTTTTGAAACAGCCTTGTCTGTTACTCTGTCCTCAAGAACAACCGGTTCGGAAACAGCCTGTGCCTTTTCTTTTGCAGCTGGCTTTTCTACAGCTTCCGGTTTCGTTTTTGTGGAACGCTTCTTTCTCTGCTGCGGACATACGGCTGCGATTAATTCGGCACTAAATCCGAGGTTCCCAAGTAATTTGATTCCGTTTTCTGTATCCTGCTTTCCAATGTAATAAGCTTTAAGATCGATGCTTTCTGCTTCTACGATCTCAAACTCGTTTACTTTTGCTGTAAGTGAACCAAACTTAACAGCCTGAGTTACTGGAACCGTTGCACCTTTCTTTGCAAACAATAGCAGCTTATCTGGTGAATCATTTGCGATTGTTTTGTAATCTTTTTCTGATAATGAATCAAGATTTCCGATGTAAATCATATAGTTTCGTCCTTTCTTTGTAATGGTGAATGCTTGTTCTAATATTTATTAGGCTCATACCTGTTCGAATTCGTCAGAAAAATGAAATAAATTTTAATACAGGTTATATGGAGCCAAAATATCAGCGGACGATTTTGAAACGATAATGGTGAATCCAAATTTGTCATACAAGACAGCAGGAAATATATAATTCAAATGCTCGAATACATTATTCCAGATCGGTGTCTTATACAGATTGTTTTGTTTTCTCATAATCGTTCTCCAGATATTTATTCTTATGCAAACAGACACACAGTACAAAACTGCATGTCTGTTATTGAGGTTTTATCACTCTTCTTTATTGATCACGACACATTCAGAAGATAACTCTGCTTGTATCCGACTTAATACATAAGTGCTGCTGACTCGTGTTTCTTTGTCACGATTTATAGTACCAAGAACATCGAATGCCTTTTTCTCCAATCGTTTCAATCGATCCGGTTCTTCATCTAAAACATCGCCCCAGACTTCAAAAGATGTTGCCACAAGCAAATAGAGCAAAATCGCGCAGTAAATAAGAACTATAAGAATTAATAGACCTTCAGTCACGAATAAGAGCGGACTTAAAATCAAGCAAACAGGAATTGCAAGGATCCATTTTGCTGCTGTCTCGATTGTTTGTCTTTTATCAAGCCTCTTTTTAAACGCGTCGCTATACAAGCATACATATTTAATTTTCCAACTCTTCTTTTTCTGGTTCTGCTTGATTCCGATTGCAACTGGAATATCCTCTGTTCGTGTCATCTTAACAGACAAAAACCGTGGAAGTTTTATCCAGATGAAAATAAGTACTGCTAAAACCAATACAGGTCCGATAAAGATACCTATTAGCTGGAGTACTAACTTAAGGGTATCAAAATATCCCATTCCTTCTGCGTTACGTAACTGATCAATTATCTGTGTTAGTTTTTCTGTTTGAAACATAATATTGTTCTCCTATCATTTTGATAATTATAATGAGGCTCACAATGAATGGAATTCGTCAGGAGTTTACAAAACTTTTAATCCATTCACCATGAGCCAAACAAACATGAAATTATTCTTTTAATGGTTTCCAGATATAACGCGGATCATTTTTTACAAAATAATCAGATAAATACGATTTCATGATATCATCCCGAACAACCGTAACTTCAATAGGATAATTATCAATATCTTTGATCTCGTTTGAAAGATTCTTAACTAATTCCTCTGCATCAAAATGACTCAAAGCCTGCGTCACAAGGAATCCATAAGTCTCGTCATAGCTCGATTCTTTAATCGGATATATCATATCGTCTTCCGGAAACAGAATAAATACAGATTCACGACCCATAAGATTGCGTAAAACATAGTTATGATCGCCATCAAATAGTCTTTCTCCATAATCTAACAATGGATCAACTGTATCGTTAACAAAATACATATTCTTATCATCTGTTACCGGCTCGATCGTTCCCGCTTCATAAATGTAAACGAAGCGAAGATTGTTCAACTCATCGTCAAGTTTCACAGTCCAAACGCAAACGATCGCCACGTTTTCGTATTTTTTGTTTGCGCCAGTAAGATATGTATATAATGCCGGTTCTTTATAAGAATTGGTTAAGCAGTTGCAGACATCATAAAAATTCCGATTCGGACAACCATCAACAACTTTACAAGGAATCTTAGTTACATTATTACAATTGCCTGGAACCAGATATACTTCTGCACTGATTCCCTTATTTTCAAATGGAAAACGAAAACTAAGTCCACGCTGCATACAGATAACATGAGAATCTTCAAATGATACGTCCGGATAAACACTCAAAAACTCTTCTTTGTTGTCAACTCTATGCTGATTTCTAATCTTATCATAATCAGGATTATTTTCCGGATTAACATTGGCTGCATAACGTGGATCGATTTTGTGAATATCAAAATCCTCTTTTCGTTTCTCTACTAACTGTACCGGAGCTGTTACTTCATGAGATGAAACCCACTTAACATTTCGTTTAGAACTCCAAATCTTTTTACCGGATATGAGAACTTCAAACCCGTATGAATTCAAATAAGTCAGAATACCAGAAACTGTACCACGAGTCGTTTCTGCTTTGATCTGATCTCCAACTTCACAGTTCTTTCGCAGATCATACATAATGGAATCCATATAAAATGGTTCTCCATATTTTGGTTCTTTGCCTTTTTCGAATCGTCCGCCATTTACAACAAACTGATTCAGTCTACTGATTACGTCCATAATCGTCTCCTCCTACATTACATTCATTTTGTTTTCTTTATTGATAAGCCAGTTTACAAGGTCTGTAATAGTATGTAACTCTGGCATTGTTTTTAATGTTTCGACACTTAACGGATATAAATATTTCTTCCGAATGTATTCGGCATTGATCATTTTGTCGCCAATCACAAGTGCCGATGTCTTATATTCATTGCATACGGCATGGTAGGCAGCGAGGTATGTACGACAGGTTAAATTGTGCCATTTTTCACGTCGACACCAATTCATCGCATCCTGATGACGTCTAAAAATCTGTCCTGCTTGTTTCTGTGCCGGTGTCTGTCGTCTCATCTTATCGAAGCTGTTTCGAATGGTGCCGATTTTTTCTGGCTTACAACGAAGCGCATCACAGATTACTTTTACTAATTCAGTAGAGCCAATCTCAACAGGCACCGATTTTAACGCTTCCATAAGGTTTTTCATTCGTTTTGCGCCAAATGTTGGAAGATGTTTCAAAAGATTACCAAGATTGATACCAACTGCCTGTTCTGATTCCGACTCACTACTGATGCAACGATCTGCTGCAACCGAAAGAACATCAATCATATGCTGATAAGAATCGGTATCCATCAAATGTGCAACTGTTACGATATGCATATCTGATTTTGTTAACTCATAAGGGCGTAACGGATTCATTTTTGCTCCAGCAGCTGGTTTCGAAACGGATACCTGTTTATATTCAGGGTTAAATTCGAAACAATCACTCGGAGCCACATAACCAGATACATCTTTGGCTGATACACTTACTTCGTAGTCTCTTAAGTTGCCGCTGTCGAGGGCAAGGAAACGGTACAGTTTATCCAGTTCCCATAAACATAAGTCAACACTTGCACTGTTACTGGTTTTGTCTGCGATCATGTTTAAAAGTACATATAAGAGGTTACTCTGTTCGTATTCGTTATTATGTCTGTAAGCATTGGTCTTAGAATAAAAAACGTCCGCAAATCCTTGATACATCTTAAGTGTACGTTCACCTGCTCCGTCCATAATGTATCGAAGAAAACTATTTCCATAAGCTTCGTTACGCACAATTACGTCACCAGCATTTAATTTCTGATGAGCTGTTTTCTCTGTTTTGTAACCATTTTCTGTTTCATCAGAATGAATAACGATAACATTAGAAACGGATTGTTCGTCTTCTGCCAATGTATTTTCATTTAATTCGCATACTTCAAAAGGATTCTCAATATCAGAAACGAATGGAATAGATCCGTCAGTAAGTTCATCAAATGATGCGTCAGTACTGATCCAGCCATTTGATATTGTATAGTCATGTACGGCAGACAAAACAGAAGTTGTTTCGAAGAGTTTGTTCCTATCTACCTGGTTTCCAACAATAGCATCTTCCACTTCGTTTACGGTTGTAACTTCTTGTTTAGGAACAATAACAACACTAGTGCAAGTTTTGACCCTTTTTTGATATGCTTCAAGGCGCTGCTCTTTGTACTCGCTTACCTCGTTCTGATACAGTTCGTCCCAATTGATGTTCACAACATTGTTATCTCGTTTTCTTATGTTGTATTTAGCAGCGATACGTTTTACGGTAGAAACGGATGATCCTGTTGCAGTACTTACCGCATCATATGTTGGGCGGTCATCAGATGTCAAAAGCTCTACGATTTTTCTTTGTGTATCGATTTTTCTGCGCACAACAATAAGATGTGCCTGCTGATTACGATCTTCCCAGCCGCATCCGCCATCGAATTCGTATTTTTTAATCTCTTCGTTGGTCAATCCAAGTTTTCCTGCGATCCATGCATTTGTAAGCTTATAGTATCCAGCGTAAGATCCGTCCCAAGCAATGTTATTGTCTACTGCTTTGATGATACTTTTAATCTGCGTTTCGTCGATCCGGTCACCAAGACCATCGTTAAACTGACATAATGCTTTTATTGCATCCTGGTATTCAAGACATTGTTTCGCTGTGTTGTAATATACAAAACAGAATAATTCACGGTGTCCTAACCAACTGGCACGTTCTTTTGCAAGATTATCCAGTTTCATCAATAACTGTGCATGAAAAAAACTGGACACAAAACGTTTTTCGCCTGCGTTTTTCTGTTTACTTTTTACAGCCTTTGTTTTCTTTTTAGATAGAATCTTTCCGTATTCGTGTAAAGTACAGTATCCTAACTGATTTACTTCTAAAATGGTACACATTGTTCCACTCTTGCTGTTTCTGGTACCAGGCAGTCTGCAAATACGCGCATGATCCCCAACGACACTGGTATCAACAACTAACGCATGCTTTCCACACGCAGACAAAACAAAATGCATACGTTCTGCAAGCAAATCATATAATGTATCAAAGTATTTCTGCTGTTTTTCGGTTCTATCTGTATTTGCAATCGAATTTGTCAATACAAAGAACACACCAATTCCGTTTCCGGTTGATGTAATCATGGTATAGCGTGGCAGTTTTCCGTCACTGACTGCTTTATGAATTGCATCCAGGTTTTTCTGAATGATCGTTTCAGAATCTTCGTTTCTTTCATGACCAGGAAGATCCAGATCTATATACATTGCATTGATTGAGTATACATTTGAAGCTTTACGGCTGACAAAAGCAGAACCAGAACTACAAAATGAGTTTACAGAAACATAAACGTCATTTTCGAGACTTTCACAATAGATGTGTTCGTAATTCTTTGTTGCGTCAATGCTTACAACTTCTCCATGTCGAAGCTGATTACGAATAATTGCTCCACCTCTTGAATTTCTGTGCAAGATGCTAAGAAATGTCTGCTGTTCGTCTCTATTCAGTTGTTTCGCATCTCTGTCAGTACGTACCATTTTGCTACCTCTTTTACTTTTGTGTCGTATACTTTACAAGGCTCACACCTCCTGCAATTCGTCACAAAAGAAGATTTTTCTTTGTTTCCTTACGACTTAAATATGTGTGAGCCTGATACAAAGAAAATCTATTCAGGCACGCAAAAAAAAAGGACGCAGCCACTTATGACTACGTCCTATATAGATACGTTATTTTATTTCATTGTTAGTCGTTTCACAGCTTCGATACATTCAACGCCGTCTTCTTTTACTGCATACAGCTTGTCGATATCTTCATTTGTTACTGTATTAATGAAACGCTTTCCTGTATAGGCTGTGCTTGACTCTGATTCAATACTTTCGTTTCGATATCACTCAACCTGGGCTCCACAAGCAGATGCATTGATTTTCATAGATAAATCGTTTGTTACAAGAGTAACTGGTGTCTGATATTTATCACTCTTACTCATTTTAAGGACTGTTGCGATGATACGATTATCTGGAACATCAATGCTGTATCCAAGTGCTAATACAGAAGAATCTACCATATCCGGCTCTAACATGATGCGACCGTTATCCCAGGTTTTAACACCCTCGATCAGTGATACCTGTTTTCGAAGCGATTCCAGCAAACGAACGGTTTCTCTTGTGTTATATCCACGTTCTCAGCTGTCTCCTTTGTGTGCATCAAGTTCCTGCAGTGTAGTACCAGTGATTACAACATCATTGTCTGCGAAACCAAATAATGCGTTCGGACTTGTCATCAGGATGTTTGTGTCTAATACATAGGTTTTCTTCATAAGCGTTAGTCTCCTTCTTGTACGTGAACAGAGGATACTTTCGATATATCCTGTTCGCTTCCTATGTACTAAATATGTGTTAGACTTAAACACAGAAATGGTTATATTTCTTTTTCTGTCTGTTTGCTACCTAGTTTTCGTCCACATTCAGGGCAAAACTTGATTGGGATATGAATCGTGCCGACACCTTCACCGTTAAAATACCCGTTACAGGTTAAGATTAATTCTGGTGTTGTCGTCTGATAATCATGAATAACCCCGTCCCATTTGCTGTTATCAAGGACATTTCCATTCAAACATCCATCATCTAGGTTCTTACTGTGGTAAGGTAATTTAGGCTGGGTCCAATCAAATATCACATCTGTTCTTCTTTCGCAGTACATGCACATAATAGTTATTCCTTTCTCATATTAATTTCCATTTGTTATATCTTCTGCAACACGGATTTAGGCACTTCTCTTTCAAAACGAATTTTCCGTCTACAAAGTCAAAATACTGTATCCTCGTTTTTCTTCCGCATACATAACATTCTTTCATAACTCTTTTCACAACCCTTCTGAATCTTTCTTGTCCGTGAATCCGGACTTTTTGAGAATATCGTGACAGATTGCATCTAGTGACCTATCTTCCTGGTATTGTTCAAAATAAGAACTCAGTTGAACAGTTGGAGAAACATTCATCTGTTCAGAGATGATCGTGATACCATCGTAATATGTACCATTGTTTTTAATGATCTCCTGAATCGTTACTTTTGCGGATGAACCAAGCCATGTCTGAATCGTTATCTTTACATTCTTTTTGAATTCCTGATATATCATAAATGCTCCATTCTTTGTTTCCTATTATATTGCTCTGATATCATAGGAGTTGGACTCCAGCGATTTGAAATGATGAGCTAACGAAGCTAAAGCTTCAGTGTTAAGCTCATTCGTTACGTATTTAATAAGGCTCACATTGTGTCGGATTCGTCATATTTTGGAGCCTGTTATTATATTCTTTGTGCTGTTACTGCTTTGGCTCTATCTTGTGCGAATCCAAAATAAAAGAGCATGGCATTTGACACACTCTTTGATCTTGTTTTGATATCGTACTGTCTGGTTCAAACAACGGATCTTTAGATCCGCTGAACCATCCAGTGTCAATCGCTCGAACTTGTTTCGAGGGATCTGTACCACCGTTAAGGTGTATGATCGCTGAAGCTTTAGCTTCGCGTGACCAGTCACTGTCTATTATTGAACGTTAGTAGTTCAATAATCATAAATCAAGTCCTTGATATCAACGAAGGCGTCCCAAATGTTGTATCTTCTGTGTTCTTATACATGGCTGTCACATCCCTTCTGTTACTCATCGAGCTCGATTCCTAAAAGTTCCAATGTTCGCTCTTTTGCTGCTCTGCGTGCGTTCCAGTCTGTATATTCTTCAGCCGTTGCAACGTTTTCGTTATACATGAATCGAATCAGATCGTTAACATCTTTGATTGAATCTTTGTATTCTTTTACGATATTCTCTGTTTTTGCTTCACAAGCCCTCAGACATGCATTTTTCGATTCATACATATCAGAAAGCAGAACACCTGTATTCATTCCGTCTTCTGTCTTAACGGCTGCATATGTGATTTCTTCGTCTCGTTTGCGATAATTCATGGTCTTTCGGAAATCAAGGATTGTTGCTTTTACGACCCCGCCATATTTCTGACAAAACCATATTTTGTCTCCGATGTTGAATTCTTTCTTATTATCTGCCATAACGCCATTCCTCCAGTTTGTCTTATACAACCAATAAGGCTCACTTTGTTTCGGATTCGTCATATTTCGGAGCAGATTATTATATTCTTTATGTTGTTACTACTTTTGCTCTATTACATACGAATCCAATACAAAAGAGCATGACACAATGCCACGCTCTTAAGTTTTTCGTTAATTCTACGCCTCTGCACCGAACTCTTCCTTTGTAATAGGAACGAGACAGTCAAAATATTTGCAAGCCTCTTCGTTTCGTTCAGATGTTTCATCAGTCAGATACTTCACAATTGTTTCGATGTATTTGCATTCATTGTCACGTTCCAAATGAAGTAACGGCGCAATGATATCGATCCGGGCACGATCCTGCCAGTATCTTTCACTTCTTTCTAAGTCACAGAATGTATAACCAACACAGATTTTGTCTGCATTCCCGAAGTATTCTGGATTTGTAATTCTAAAATACAACTTGGTCTGCGTAATAGGCTTATCTGTTTCCGTACAATTTCTCTTTATGGAATAACCAAGAGAATGAATTTTCATTTTACGAGCGCAATCTGCACAGATCCGCATTGGTTTTCCATTGATTATTAAATCAGCTACGTTTGGTTTATTTTCGTTACATTTCTCGCATGTAAGCATAATTTGTTCCTCCTTAAATGTTTCGTATTAATTGATTCGTTTTAAATATGGGTCCTAATGAAACAAAAAAAATGAGCATGGTTTAAACCATACTCTTTCCTGTTTCTACTGTTTCGTTTCTGCTTTCAAGAAAAGTAATGCATCTCTTTTGTTCTCGATCTCATATCCTTCCCATTTTTCATCAAAAGCTCTTGAATCAAATCCATGTAACACCACAACCGCGTATCCACTCGGCGTTTATGGACTTCGATATCATCTGAGCTCAACTTTGGTGCTGATTTTAAAATATCAGAAACAAATTCGTTTACCAGTTTTTCATCATCAATATCAAGATCAAACAGCTATAAAAAAAAGAGACCAACCGAAGTCAGTCTCAATTCTTTTTTTTATAATGGTTTATTCGCAGCATCTGCATTCCTTCCGTATCTGTTCTGCAGTACTTCTTCTGCCGTTAATGTGCGACCAGTGTTATATTCGCCAGTGTTGTACTCACCATGATTATTCATCATGTTTTGCACCATTTTCTCATATGCAGCTCTTGCTTCTTTATCACCCATCATTGTTTTGTTCCTCCTTGAATATTCGACTAATATTGTTATATTAAATATGGTACGAACCTTTGTAAACAAAATAACATACAAAACAAAAGAACGCAACCTAAGCCACGTTCTCTTTTGTTTTCGTTACAACTCGATATCGATTATCTAAGGATCAAGCCTTTAAGATTTCCTTTCCACTGTAAGTCAATTAATTTTTTAGCATCAGCATATATATATGCATTGGAATCATTTACTGCATCAGTAAGCTTTTTGCATCTTTTGTTTGCTTTTGTTCTTTCTATGTTTCTCTGATACTCTAAAATATCATTTTTTATCAATATGTCTTCATTTCCTACGAAATACCAGCAGAAATTATTTTTGCTATCTCGTCCAAGATACATATATAAACTTCTCCACAAAGATCCTGTATAGTATAATTCACCAGGTATCAAATCTTTTGCTGATACAAAACTTACTATTGGTTTCTTGTTTTCCGTAAATTCAATAAGGCGTTGCAATGTTTTTGACTCGTCTTTGTTTCTTTCATGCCATAACTGCAATTTGTTTCCCTTGTCATAAGAAATATAATTAAAATCACAATACAAATCTGGTAAACTAGTAAGTCGTATAACACATTTTTTGTCACATTTGCTTTGTAATAATTCGTCAGATAACTCAATTAAAAATTTAACCTGATTTTCGTAATGCGCAAAAGTTAATATTCCATAGTCATCAGTCTGAACTAAATGAGCTTTAGCAAGTATGTAAAATACGAATTGGTTATCTAAACTTGTACCTAAATACAAACCAAGTCTGCCGTCCTTGAATATATATACGTGTCCGAACTTGATTTCCCTTTTCTTTAAAAATTCCCGTTCGTTAAGTAATAATCGCTTCATCTTTGTTTTCTCCTTTTCGTGTACGTTAATTTGTTATCTTAAATATGGAACAAATCCCTGTACACAAAACAAAAGAACGCAACTTAAGTCACGATCTCTTTTGTTTACTGTAAAGTGGTTTTGCTAATGGCAAAACATTCAATTTCTCTCCTAATTCTAAGAGTTCTTTTGTCGTATACTCAACTGAGCGTTTTTGTATAGTTTCAGTCGTGTTGTTTTTATGTTTATGCTTGTGTTTTTTCATGATATCGTACTATTTATCCTTTACTTCCGGCATTTTAATATAATATCTTCTACTTTTGGAATGTTTCCGTATGTTCCAAACTTATATGCATCAACTTTATCTGTAAACTTATATAATTCTGGCAGCAGTTGTTCTGTAAATATCTTTGTTTTCTGTTCAATCGCTGCCGTCTGGATCTTATTCGATTCTGTTATTTCGTTATATCGTCTCTTGATGTCATCAAGATATTTATATTCCTTTTCAACCGCTTTATGGATCTTTTTCTTATTGAAGAAATAAATCATCCGTTTCTCTATATTGCTTCGTTTCTCATCCCAAGGACGAACAAAATCTACATAGTCGTATATTGTTTTGTTTTCCTTCTCTGAAAACTCGTATACAGCTTTATTATGATACGTTCTTGAACAGTATTCCTTAAAGCTGATAAAACCTTTTCGTCTACGCCACCAGGACGTATCAACTTCAATTCGTCTCTTAATAGATGTTGGCAAATAACACCAGAATCCATATAACTGAAACGACACATAGTTGCATCCAACTTCAATGGATTCACAGTTTGGAAAGATCGATTTTACAAGAATTCCCATTAAGTCAGATGTACGCAAATCTGTATCGCATAATTTGTGCCATTCCTCTTCTGTACATGGCTTTTCAAAATCGATATGTTCCAGTAATTCCATTTGTTTCTTCTTTTCTTCGATTTCTGCCTTAAGCGATTCAATCGCTTCTGCTCTATTTGTGTTTATATTTCTTTTGATTTTTTCGTCGAGCGTAATTTTTTCGTCAAGCGTAATCAGAGGCTTCCCTGATTCTAAAGTCGAATACATGTTTAGTTCACGTTTGAATGTGTTTTCTTTGCTCATAACATTTTCCTCTTTCCTTGTTACTCTGTATATGGTGTTCCATCTTCGTTTACTCGCAACACCAGTCCGCCTCTTTGTTTATTGTTTATACTCTAAATAAGGCTCACAAACATTCCGATTCGTCACAATTGGAGCCAAATATTTTGCAGACGTTACAACCCGTAAACTGTTATGATACAACCTGTAAACCATAACTTTACATATATGTAAACCTCTGTATGTTCCATATCATTCGTTTCTTCTCTTTCGTCTGCGGTTATTTCGGCTCCGTCTTTATTGATATTTTCTGTCGTTTCGTTATTTCGTATCCGATTAAATTGATCCCGAATAGCGTTACAACGGACGAATTCATCAGATGATGTCAGTTTTACGAGATAATCTACCGCGGACTCAAATGTGATACCTTCAAACCATTCGCTGTTTGGTTTTCGATATGCAGCAAAGTAGTCATGCATAATACGTTCTAACGAATACATGGATGTTTCGATTTATACATATTCACGCGTAATCTTATGTCCAGCTCCGTTTGAACCGGATAGTGATCGTTTTCTCTGTTCGAAATTTGTTGTGATTCCAATTTTTATAAGTCCTTCATCGTTTTTCAAAACGTAGATGTTATATTTGCTCATTTTTGTTTCCTCTTTCGTTTCTTTGTTTGTATACTAAATATGCGCAGAAACGAAACAAAGGAATACAAAAGAGCTCATCATTGAAGATGAGCTCATCGTTGTTAGCGATCATCGGAAATGTCAAAATCATCAATATCGGAATCAATATCACTCTGTTCAACTTCCGTGTTTGTGTCTCTATTTTCTGATGTATCAATATTTTTGATATTACTTAATGTTTCTTCCTGTGTTACGTCGTGCATCGACTGTCCCTGTTCCATATGACGTTCTCTGTCAATGAAAATAGCCATATAATCGCTAATATCAACAGGAATACGATACGTGATATCGCGATAAAACGAATTGTTTTCTTGTCCGTCGTACTGGTAATCTTCTGCAAATATTGTAATACCGTTACGATCTATAAGGGCGCGATCACTATTTTCTAAAGGTTCCTGCACATATATAGATTCTTTTACCGGAATAAATACAGTAGAGAATCCATTTTGATTCATTTCTTTTAACGCATTTATAACATTTTTATCTGACGGAATGCCCCAACCGTAAAGATGATCTCCTAAAAGATGTTCATATCCCCCAGCAACACCCATAAGAGCCATAAATTCTTCTTTTGTATCCGCAAGTTCAAACAGTTCATACACAGTTCCGTAAGCGATATCATATAATTCGTCTGTTCTGTCTTTATTGCAAATATCAAAAAGGTTAACATTTTCTGGTGTTTTATGCATGTATGAAAATGAATTCATTAATGGATTATCTCCGAAATCTGTTATATCATCGAGTTCGTATTTCGTTTCAATTGCTTTGTCCATTAGATTTTGTAACTGTTCTGGATCAAGATGAATTTCTGGATCAATAGGCGGATCTGCTTTTGTTGCTTTTACAATCAGTGCATCAAAATCAATTTCTGGTTTTAATTCATTATATTTCTCCAGCATATCGTTTTCATGGATTTCGGAATCAGCATAAGACGAAACGTCAATACCAGCAGCCAATCCTTTTCGTATCACATTCATTTGATATTCGTTATATTTAGGATCTGCATAAATTGATACATCTAATCCTTTTTCGATTCCCTTTTGTATCTGTCTCATCTGGCGTTCATTGTATTTTAGATCTGCATATAACGATACATCCTGTTTGTCGATCAATCCGTTATGAATGATACACATTTGTTCAAAAGAAAATTTCGGATTTGCATACGGAATTACATCAATGCCTTGTTCAAGTCCCTGCATAAGTATATGCATCTGATCTGAATCAAATTTCGGATTGGCATATACAGAGACATCCAAGCCTTTTCTCAATCCTTCCTCGATTTGTTCTTTCTGATATTCATCAAACTCGTTATAATTCAATTCCATAATAATTACCCCTTTCTTTGTTTTATCGTTTCGGTTTTGTTTGCTATTTTAAATATGTGCGTCACAGGTCATTAATATAACATAACGTCGTTTAATGTTGCTGCATACTGAAATGCGTTTCCAATTGCAACAACTTTATGTTTCGTTTCATATCTCTCATCTTTTTGTCTCCAAAATAATTAATATAACATTTGAAATCAGACCACCGATTCCGCATATAAGAAGCAAAATGAAAAATCGTTCATAAATGGACGGATAACATAATCCATATGCAGCAAGCAACGACCCGAATGCATAAAATACGATACCAAATGCATATATTCTTGCCTGTATCTCGATATCTTGTTTGTTTTTAGTATGACGTTTGTTTTTACTATGACGTTTCTGCTTCATCACAATACCTCCGTTTTGTTGTCTGATACATATCTGATAAGGCTCACAGAGTCGTAAACTCGTCAGCAAATCCAAAGATTCAAAGGGACAAAACAGATGAGTTCACACCTGCGAAGTACAGGTCTTCTATTATAAACAGAAGATTATACATCTGCGGTGTTCAAATCTTCCGCTTTAGAAAGCAACGCAGAAGATAACCCTTACCCGAGTTAACGAGTAAGGGTTGTAAACTTCACAGTATAAAACTTTATTATTGAGACTGGTTTTCGAATTCTAGGTATACGCTACCCGAAAATAACTAGGGTCTATATTCTTCTGTGCTTTCTATATCTTCAACATCCATACCAGATTCTGTCTCATCTTCTACTGGAGTTGCCTCAGCGTTTACCGGAGTTATATACGAAATCACATATCCATCAAAGGAATCTGTTGGCTTCGTAAACATTACAACGTATTCATCACCCATTTTTACCTGGTCATCGCCTGGATGCAAAGTATACTGAAATACAAGGTGTTCCTGGTTTTCTGTATTATAAGCGTCAATCACATAGATGAAATTATTTCCAGATACTGTTGGCTCTCCGACGGCAGTAAACAGATATTGACCACTAAAGTAACCATTCTTGTCAGCGATTAATGCTGTTTTATTTGTAATAGTTGCTTGTGTTTCCTCATCGCCTTCTTCATATCCCATAGAAACGAGGAATCCGTTTTCATCAAAAGTAAGACCAACTGTTGTACCAACCAATTTTCCTTCTTCGTTGTATTGATAGATTGTCTGGTTGTAATCTTCTGTGTCCAAGTCATGATAATCGGTACCTTCTTCTTTTACATAACGGAAGAAACCAATACCATTTAAGTCATAATAGCCAGTTGTAACATAGTCGGGTACGTTTAACTGTGCGATATGTGGTGTAATAAAAGTAAAGGATCCAAATCCGTAAGTCTCAGCACTTGAAAACAGATGGATGTTACAAGTCAATGTGGCATCGATTTTTTCCGTACCCTGACGGATATCACAATTGTATTTTTCCATCAACTTGAGACCTGTCACGGCGCCACTCTCAGACATATTAAGAGGCGTCACTCTCTGGTCTCCAACAGATACAAGATAAATACTCTCAATGTCCTCTAAGGCAGAGAATCCAACAGCGTCTGAAGTTGACATTGTAATGCTGTCAAAATCTTCTTTATCGAATCGATAGTTTCCGGAAGTATCCTGTTCCATTTTCGCAACACCAAGTGTGTATCCATTGTCATAGAACTTTTCGAGACTATATTTTGTAGGGATATAAGTATTTGATTTATAGATCAGCTTATCTCCAGGATACATGGTTGGGATATAACCTTCATCAATGTTGTAGTTTACCCAGGCAATCCGATCTGGATCTTCTCCAGTTGGAAACTCTGCATCCATCGTAAAGTTATTCTCAATAGAGTAATAAATAGGATAGTATTTGGTTACATCTTGTTCCGTTTCATTGCCGTCCTTATCTGTTACCTTTTCTTTTTCTGTCCGCACAACGTAAGCCATGTCATTCGGTAACTCTTCTTCGGACGTGTAATAAACGCTTTCGACATCGTCTGGTGTCAAATAAGCGGTTTCATCAACTGTTTCCGATTTTCCGCAACCTGTTATAGAAAGCCCAGCAATCAGACACCCGATCATAAATAAGTTTCGTTTCATATGTTTCATAATTCAAACGTTCCTTTCTTTTTGTTTGCATAATTTCCTTATTATTAAATATGTTCCACTACGCTGCAAACTAATAACAAAAAGAGCCACCACAGTGGGTGACTCAATTTCGTTTTAGTACACTTATGCTCTGGAATCATTGCATAAGTATTCAGCTGCAGCTGGTAACTGACCAGTCTGACGATAAGTTTCTAAAGCTTCCTGATAAGACAACTCTGCTTTTCCTACCATGCTGTTACATGTCACGGCTGTCTTTCCAGATCCGGCAGTGGCATTAACCTCGTAAACACCATAAATGGAATCCAAGATTTTCTGCTGTTCCTCTGATGGCTGGAATTTGCTTGCTGTGCTAACCTTCTCTACGATCTCCTGATGTTCTGGAGCCGGTTTGTAATGGCAGTAACTGTTTTTCCAACAGCTTTTACAATCCTTTTCTTCATCCATAGAAGATGCATCGCAACCAGCACAGAACTTATCCAGAATGGACTTCAGATTCTCATCCAGGTCACCAAGTGTTCCAGATCCGACTACATAAGTATACCGGATTGCGCGGACCGGTTCATCTTTTCCAAAATACAGCGGATCCATTTTAAGTGAGGTATCCTTTGTTTTTGCAGAAAATTGGATAGATGCAACCAGATTAACTCTGGTGTCTTTCTTGTAAGTGTCATCTGCATACTTCTGAAGTGCTTTCATCATTAAATGGAGTTCGATGCTGTTGTGCACATTAGACTCCCCTCGAGATGTTGCGGAGATGTTTGGAGTTCCTTTACGGAAAATCACTCCGGTAGTAACACCTGGATCCAAAAGAATGGCATCAAATTTAACACTGATGTCGTCGTCATCCGGAAATCGTGTGTTGACGAAAGTAGAGAGATCAAGATGAATTCCGTGTTCCGGGATCACTGCTGTTCCGTCAGCAACTCTATGATGCTCTGCCTGACATCTGCGATAACATTCGTTTGTCAGACGTTCCACTTTTTTCTGATGATACTCATCAATGGAACCAATAACACCATCACTGTAAGATGGAGCTACAAGTTCGTACATGTCCTCTTTGTTACGAAATGTGACATCTCCAGAAATGGTTCCGACGACTGCAGACTTAAAAATGAGAAGTTCGTCCTTCCATCTGCTTTCTGCTTTCTGAACCTGAATTGGATTCACATTGCTGGAACAGGACATTGACTTCCTGAAATCTGATAAATGCTTACTCATGTTTGTTTCCTCCTTTTAATATACATGAATTTTGTTATTCTAAATATGGACTTCAAGAATGCGAAACAAAATGAATTATAATGACATCCGGTTCCAAGAACTGCAGAACACTCTTCGATTACTACCCCGGAACCGTACATATGTATTCTATAACAACACTAATGCATGACCCGTATTCCTAACGGAATCCGGATCTTCGAACAAGTTCGATAGTTTTGATACGATTTTTAGAATACGATTGTTTGGTTCCGAATACTGCATAACACACTTCGATCCTTACTCTGGAACCGCTTAAACAAAGAAAACCACCTACCTAAAACAGGTAAGTGGTATTCCTCTTGTTTTTAACCAATGATGTCTGCAAGTGACATCTGGGTTGCATTTGCTGTCATATTATTGTATTCAGCCTTTTCCGAATCTGTCATTTCTCTGATCTTAGAAACCTTCTTGTCGTACTCAGAACGTACGTCGCGAAGTTTGGTTGCGTATTTGGATTTACTATAAATACCTTTTCCGCTTCCACGTTTTCCATCAATTGCAACCGTTTTTCCGTCTGCAGCCAGGATATCAGCAAGACGACTCTTTTTGTCAGCCTCACGTTTTGCCTTTGCTCTTTCGGCGGATGCTTTCTTTCTGGCTTCGGCTCTTTCTTCAATCTTCTGAGCTCTAGCTAAAAGTTCCGCATCCCATCTGTCTGTATTGCCGTCGCGGATTACATACAGTTCTTTTAAAAACTGATTATAAACCTCATCGTCCTTTTTGTATGCAACATAAGCTCCTGTAACTAATAATTCTTCACGAGCACGTGTCATGGAGACGAACAAAAGACGTCTTGTCTCTTCTACATCCAAAACATTTTGTGCACGATGAAGTCTTGCATTATCGTAGTCACTGATCGTATTGATAACATACGGCCATTCAAGACCTTTGGATGAATGTGCTGTCGAAAGAACAACACCCTCGTAATCCTGATCCATCTTGAGCTCTGTATCAGCCCCGAATTCCGTAAAATAATCAATCCATGCGATCTCTTCAATCAACGGATGGTTATTGTTTGCAGGATCAAGCTGGAATGCTTTTTCTGCTTCTGATCCATGCTGATACATCATGTCAAGCCATTTCGTATACAACTCATCGTCGCCAACATTAATAGCTTCTAACATTTCATGCAGCTTCAGGCGACCCTGATTTGGATCTCCATTAATGATACTCATAACTTCTGAACGAACCTCACCGATCAAGCTCTGGATCTTTTCCTGCATTTCTTCTTCAGAAAGTCCATCTTCATTATCAAGAAGGTGACCATCTGTTAACGGAATGAGGTATTCGAAGTATGGTTTACTCATGGTTGGGTCTTTAAATGCCTGCATAAATTCGATTGCACCGTGAACACGGCTGTTCTCGATCAGTTTTAACGGAGCTTTGATTACCCATGTAACACTTTTTTTAGATAACTTTGCTGTCAGTTTCTGAAGTGTTGCCTTTTTGAATGACAATACCGCAATGTCTCTCGGGGTGATTCCGGAATTGATCATCTCAGCAACTCTGTCTACAATGGCATCTAACTCTTCGTCAACGGAATCATATCCCTGTAAGGTGTATTTACCGCCGTTTCCCCTTGCTGCAACACATGGCTTATCAATACGATTTACATTGAGAGCAACAAGTGCATTTGCCGGATCAAGGATTTCCTGTTTTGAACGGAAGTTCTGAGTCATAAACAGTTTTGTTGACGTCATGCCGATTTTGTTATCAAAATCGATCATGTTCTGTGGATTAGCTTTACGGAATCCATAGATAGACTGGTTATCGTCACCAACGATCGTCAGAGAGTGATGTTCCATGTTCGGATCATTCTTTCTCATAACAGCAAGGATACGGTTGATGAATTCCATGTTCTTATCATTCGAATCCTGAGCCTCATCAACAACCATGTGCTGGATTCCAAGTGTATCCAGATATTCCGGATGCATATCAAGAATCTGAAGTGCTAACGTATCCTGGTCCGCAAACGAGATCAGGTTTTCATTTTTCAATATACTAAGATATTCCTGATAATGGTCACACATCTGGGAAATAGCACCTGCATCATCGATCATCTTTTTAGCAACTCCATCTTTGATTGCAAGATCAAGTACTTTCTGATCGAATCCAGGTTCATTTGGATCAAGTTCGGCTTCTTTTGCAAGATCCCAAACTTTCAATGTGAGATTCAGAGCTCCACCGTCTTTTGCAAGCGGAATTCCATAGTTCAGACCTTTGATTGCATTATCTCCGGTAATCAACGCTACCGCTTTCACAGCACGTGCCGTTGGATTTACGTCTACAACTCCTGGAGCTTCTGTGAATCCCAAGTCATTGTAAAACGCCTTGATAATGTTGTTGCTAAAGGCATTGAACGTCATTACTGGGAAATCCTCAGCTTCGATGTCATGACCTTCGTTCTTTGCAATTGAAGTCATACGAGATCTGATTTCCATTGCTGCGGCGTCAGTAAACGTCACAAATAAAGTGTGACTGATGACTGCCTTATAGATTGCGTTCTCAATTTCCTTTGTTACTTCGTACATAAATACATTCCTCCTTGTATTGTGTATATTTATTGGTTGTACTAAATATGTGTTGAGTGTTGGACACGAAAAACAAAGGACACAAAAAAAAAGAAGGAGCCGGTCAGCGACTCCCTCTTCTTGAAATTATATTTGCTATCGTTCAATATCGTCCAAGTCCATGATTTCTAACTGCCGGTCTTGCATTTGCAGAACGTAATCTACTTTTTGCTCATATAATGAAAGTAATTGATCTTTTCTGTATTCTGAAATATAAGAACACTGATTGAGAATATCCTCAATCTCATCTATTGTTGGCAATTTCGATACATCAAGAACGAAATAATCCTTTACATGGCTCAAACATTCGCCTTCGGTTGGATACAAACTGTTTACTTTTGTATGAATTGTATCCTCCGGCTGTTCTCCTTCTAGATGTTTTGAACTTCCGGAATCGAAAACTGAAGCAACATCAATAATCTGTAATGTGTCTGCATCCCGAAGAAAACCAATATTACCCTGATGTCGATCCCTGTTTGTTATGATGTAATCGACTAACGTTTGCATATCCATGTATTTTTCAGCTGTATCTCGATCCATTCCGTATGCGCAGCTGTAATCAATAATCTTTTCGTAAACATCATCTTGCTGTGTCATATTGTATTCTTCCAACAAGTCGTACGCTGTTATAAGTTCTGTTTGATTGTCTGTAAACGCTTTACAAGCGCAACCAACAACATCGCCGGTTTTATCTGTTACGAAATCATAATGACAGGCTTTTGTATATCCCTGTTTTTCATAGATCAACGACGCTATTAATTCTCTCGCATTCAAAACATCGTACGGCTTCGGAGTTTTCTTACATATCCACAATTCGCTGTTGTTCGTAAACCAATACTTTTCTAATTCGCCACCAAGTGTTGAGTTTACGCCATGATATAATCTATTTTCATCATGTATTAACGACAAATTATCTACATCCTGTTTTTTTGCGATAATATCAGACCAGCATAGATCATCTCGTTCTTTCTTAATCCAATAACAATCCGTAAACGAAAATGCATTGTTTTCAAGCATCCATTCCCGAGCTGTTTTTCCTCTTTCAAGATATTTCGATAAATTATCTCTGTTTGCTGGAATCTCTCTATCGGAAATCCATTGTTCCATAAGCCAGCATCCGTCATCATTTATGGTATATTTTGTTTGGTCTTCATATTCTATGAATTCTACTGGATTATGTAGTAATCGTTTTAATGGCAATGGTAGTTCCTTGATATTTTCTTTGTATATAGTAGCCTCTAAAACAGTATCCCTTTTTGTTGAAAACTCTGCAACGGCATGGTCTTTATGTAGCAAAATATATTTATCCATAATAAATCACCACCTTTTTCTCTTAATATACATATTAACATATTCTGATTTTATATACATTATAAATATGTGTTCAATTATTAACAAAAATAGAGCCAGATATTAACCGACTCTATTGTGTTTTTATTATTCTTGCTCCCTGATATCAACTTTGACATCATTGGTTCCGTTTAACCCGATTTCTAATTCTGTACGTCTTCCATCGTCCGGAACCTCAAAACGTCTAATCAATTTAGCAATTCCCATAACCGTTTTTGCAACATTATAATCGTGTTCTGTTAACAGATTCTGACCGCATTTCGGACACGGTTTGTTAAGATATGCTGGATAATCTTCAAATCGAACAGACATATCTTCGTAGTCGCAATTTGGGTTATCGCACTTGATTCCATAACAACTCGCTTCTACTGCTTTTGCCATATTTGTTTCCTCCTTGTTTTGCATTCTGTATTTTTGTTTACATCCTAAATATGTGCGAAATCATGAACCTATTTCGTTATAAACATTATTCCGAATGCGTATGTTATCTGAATTTATCCAGTCTCAATACTTAGAATGGGGATGATGCAACTGCTCCGAAAACGTGTGTCTGCGGTCCAGAAAAGTAGCCATTAACCCATAACGTATAAATACAAAAGGCTACAAAACATCCGACCGCCAAATTACGGATTTTCCACACGATTGGATGTCTGCCGATCTTGCCACGAAGCAACCAGAGCCCCATTTTTGTTCCCTTTTTTGAATTACAGCACCTGCATGCGCAAACTAAATTTTTGACGTCATTTGCTCCGTCAATTCCATGTCTTTTTGCCCGTTTTTGAACTCTTGGGTCATACATCAGTTTGTTGATTGGGTAAAGGTGATCCACTGTGACGTCCTTATATAATAGTTTGCGACCACAGTAAACACAGCGGTATTTTGCAGGCTGTACTGGTTTATTGTGTTTGAAGTATTCTTGTCTATAGGTATCACTTCTTGTATACTTCATTTCAACAACATGCATCTCGAGATTGTATTTTCTTGCCCAGAGTCCCCAGGTATTCACTTCTTCCCAAGTTGCATCATTTCTTTCATAAAAGCTGGAATATGCAGCTTTTCTTTCGTTGTATGTAAATCCATTTGCAGTTAATGTACTGTCATATTTTGTGATCGGATTGTATTTATTCTTTGATGAAATTCGTAAATTATATGTCTTCTCTTGATTCTGTTCGTTCATAATGTTGTTCCTATACTGGTGCTTTATGCATAAGTCGTATTCTTTTCCGTCCACCAGTCTCTATATTCAATTGTAATATTCAGTTTTCTGTGTTTAGTTTTCTATATTCAGTTTTCTATATTCAATTGTATATAGTTTTCCTTTCTTTCTTTTTACTAACAATAAGGCTCACAAATTCGAAAACTCGTCAGGAAAACACAAGAAAAAAGGAAGAGGAGTCAGATGTTTTTGTTCTCATCCTCATCCTCATCCTTATCCTTAATTATCCTTAACTCATCCACTGCTTAAACGGATCGGTGTTGACGTTACTCATGATGTACCATTTCTTTTTGTCTCCATCCCATCGGGCTCCGAGACTTTTAGCTTTGTCTTTGTCATCAAATGGAACATTCAAATACAGTTTCTTAATGGACTTTACGGCACCACTGCTTGACATCCATTTTGAGAACGCACTTAAATCGGTACCAGCTGGAACATACCAGCATTTCTTCTGTCCATCAAATCTGGCGCCTAATCTTTTAGCTTCATCTTTGTCGTTAAACGGTACGGATAAATAAGTTGCGACGTCTGATGCTTTTAAAGCCTTTGGTTTCGGCGCCGACCCATCAAAACTACCTGCAACGACACCATCTTTTGCAATCTTACCCTGTAATTCTGGTGTGATTGTTGCGTTTTTCAGCATGTTTACATAGGTTGTAATCATCTGGTTCATCGCCACGTTGAAATCATTTGCTTTAACCTGTCCGTTTGCGATGTTTTCAAGAGCCTGTTCCCATTTTGCTGTCATTTCCGGAATCAAAAGCTCTGGAATTGTTGATTCTACGATATCGAAAATAGCAAATCCTAATGGTTCCGGAGTCAATACCTGTGTTTTCTTGTTTAGAGCAATATAATTGTTTGTAACCAGCTTTTTGATCGTTGCAGCACGCGTTGCAGAAGTTCCGATACCAGCACCTTTGATCTGAGCACGTAATTCTTCATCCTCTATCAGGTTACCTGCATTTTCCATTGCAAGTACGATAGAACCGGATGTATAGCGTGCAGGTGGTTTTGTTTCCCCTTCTGCAATGTTATAGGTTGCCGGATAGTCGTTTCCTTTTACAAGTGAATTTACTCCATTTGGTAAGCTGCTGTTGGACTGCGGAATACCGACACATTCAAGGAATCCCGGAGATACCAGAGTCGATCCGCTTGCATAGAATCTGAATTTTCCATCTGTGGTAACTTCTGTGATTGATAACTTCTTATAAACAGCTGGATCCATAAAGATGCTGACAAACCTGCGGACGATTAAATCGTAAACGATTGCTTCGTTGCCAGACAAGCTTACCTGCTGTCCTGTCGGAATGATTGCATAGTGGTCTGTTACTTTGGAGTCATCTGTGTATTTACTATTAGCGACTCCCTGATATCTGCCACTATGTAAAATATCATTCACAAATGCAGCTGTCGGTTGATAACGCAATAACCCACTAAGGTTTACATCAATTTCGTCCGCAATAGCGCTGGATAACACTCTGGCATCTGTACGAGGATAAGTAGTAACTTTCTTTTCATACAAAGACTGTGCAATCTCAAGCGTTTCATCCGGAGAAATATGTAATACTTTAGAACAAGTTGCCTGTAACTCTGCAAGGTTATACAAAAGTGGTGCAAACTTCTTTTCTTCCTTTGTACTGATGTCTTCCATTTTGAGATTACCAGTCAGGTTTGCGATCAGTGTTTCCGCATCCTGGCGGCGTTTAAATCCCTGATCCGAGTACATCAAAGATTCATTTCGTTTCATAAACTCCGGATCCGCTTTCCAGGTCGCCACAATGTCATCTCCATCACTCATGATATGAGACTGGACCTTGTAGAACTTCTGCGGTACAAAGTTTAATATTTCTCGCTCTCTTCTTACGATCATGCCAAGGACACATGTCACGACACGACCAACGGATACTTTTGTATCACGTGATAACAATGAGCGGTATTTTAATGCATAAGCTCTGGATACATTGATTCCGAGCGCGTAGTCTTCTATTGCTCTCATATAACCACTGTCAATCAGATTCTGATAAGCAGAGATTGGCTTTGCTTCTCTGATACCTCGTAAGATTTCGGATTCTGTCTGAGAATCAATCCACACAACAAATTCTTTCGCATTTGGATTATGACCTGCTTCCTGGCGGATAAGTGCCTGAATGTAAATACCTTCACGAGCAGAGTCACCGGCATAGTAAATAGCGTCAATGTCAGGTCTGTTATACAAAATCTTGATCACACGGAACTGAGCTGCAACATCTTTGATCACTTCGTATTTATACTGATCAGGTAAAAATGGAAGGGTATCCATACTCCATTGTTTTAAAGACGCATCATAAACCTCTGGATAACTCAATGTCACCAGATGTCCGACACACCAAGTTACGATCCATTCGTCGTTCTCTATATATCCGTCTTTTCTTCCGGAAACGCCGAGAACATTGGCGTATGTTCTTGCAACTGAGGGTTTCTCAGCTATAATGATTTTTTTATGAGTTTTAGAATATGTTGAGTTGTTATCGTTTTTTGCTTGTTTCATAGTTTTTTGGATTCCTTTCTTAACATAATTTAATTTATAATTTGAACTTATGGAGGATTTTAATGATCGATTTTACAAATGCATTTAACAATATTAGCTACTTATATCAACATCAACAGCGAGATGTGATTCAATACCATTTTATGTTACACGGATATCATATCAACGTCGCATATACTAAATGTGCAGGATTGTCCCGTCAGATTTCAGTTACTTTTGAAACCGGTGAACGAGAGGTGATTTTTTTGCCTATTCGTATAACTAAAAAAGGTGAGTCTTTATTAATAAGCGCACATGTTGGGGAATACATGTCACTTTTATACCCATTTTTTGAAAATTTTACTAGGGATGGACGTATTTCGACCACTGTGTTTTTCGAGGAATTGACAGTACGTCTTGAATCCTTAACTATGGATGACTTGCGCTATGAAAATATCCATGAATTTAGTGATCGTATTAAGCATACTAAGCATCCTCGAAGCAAAAATAAAAGCGATGACTATTATAATCCTTATTTCTTTAACATTATCCACAAAAATTTAAGTGATCGAATGCGACAGAAAATTTTTGATATGTATGATAATCCTCACGAAATTATTAAATTTCTTAAAAGTAATGGCTTAACATTAGCATTTACAGAAGATATAAATAAAGCACGTGATTTCTATACTGTGTTTAATCAACGTCGTTTAGAGATTGAGGGTAAATGCTAGTTATATAAACTTTACAAACTATATTCTATGGCTATGTGATTGTGTTCGGCATAGTCTAATAGTTCAGCTATTGTTGTTCCGGAAGATTGATTTATCACTATGCCACCAGTAGTATCATCGTTACTGTAAAAAAATAGTGTCCAATCGTCTTCATATTTTTTCAATACAATTTTTTCAATGGAAAACGGTGCTGCGTCATTTTCATATTGCTTGATCCAATCGGGAATGATATATTTTTTCATAATTTTATACCATAATATCCTTTCATATAAATATTTGTTGCTGACGGAAAATGTTTTCCGTCAGCATGTGATAATTATTTTCCTAGAGTTCGGAGCCATTCCATTAAACCATCATCACTATTCCATTGCGGCATCGCCGGAGTGTCTTTAATAGGATTTGCTTTTTCGAGAGCTTCCCGTTTGAGCGTTGTATCTGCTCGCGCATATATTTCTGTTGTCGTGACACTACTATGACCAAGTAGATCGCGAATATAAACCAAATTCACATTTGCCTGTAATAGATGCATTGCTTTTGAATGCCTGATACAGTGAGGCGAAAGTTTTTCGGGAATAAGTTCAGGATGAACTTTCCTCGCCATATCTGCGTATTTGGTTAAGATGTAGCTAATTCCAAAGCGTGAAAGCTGTTGCCCGCTTCTATTTTGAAACAGGTATGCATCATTTCCACCTGCATCAATTTTAAAATCTTTAATATATTGCTTTAATATATCCTCGGTTCTAGAAAGAAGTGGAACAACGCGTGTTTTATCTCCCTTTCCGGTTATT
>OGXE01000938.1_pt1 | contig 26399 bp, 16 predicted proteins | sample 1576181 | NCBI WGS metagenome assembly OGXE01 (sample SAMEA3541478, study PRJEB24748) | human gut metagenome | biome: human gut; feature: human-associated habitat; material: faeces | place: China | collected 2012 | reverse complement strand
TACTTTATATAGAAGAAGCGATCATCTCCGAATGTTACGAAGAATTCACCCGTAAGCATTGGGACAAGATACAGCAGAAGCTCGGACTGGAAGAAGACGCTTTTGAACAGGCTATCAAAGAGATCTGCAAACTCAATCCGCGTCCGGGTGCCTCCCTGGGTGAAGCCATCGGCCGGAACATGCAACAGATCATCCCCGACTTCATTGTAGATACATACGACGACGGTACCATCAATCTGGCTCTGAACAACCGGAACGTTCCGGAACTGCGTATGAGCCGCGACTTCACCGAGATGGTGGAAGAACATACCAAAAACAGGGCTAACCAGTCGAAAGAGTCGAAAGAAGCCATGATGTTCCTGAAGCAGAAAATGGATGCAGCACAAGGCTTTATCGATGCCGTGAAGCAACGTCAGAATACATTAATGACTACTATGCAAGCCATTATCGACCTGCAACGTCCGTTCTTCCTCGAAGGAGACGAATCATTGCTGCGTCCTATGATATTGAAAGATGTTGCCGAACGTACCGGACTGGACATTTCAACCATTTCCCGCGTCAGCAACAGCAAATATGTGCAAACCAACTACGGCATCTATTCACTGAAATTTTTCTTCAATGACGGATATGTCACCGAGGACGGTGAAGAAATGTCTGTACGCGAGATTCGTAAGATATTGAAGGAATGCATTGACAATGAAGATAAAAAGAAACCTTATACGGATGATGAACTGACGGATATACTGAAAGAAAAAGGATATCCGATAGCACGCCGCACGGTAGCCAAGTACAGGCAACAGTTGAACATACCGGTGGCAAGGCTGAGAAAGTAATTATAAAATGATAAGGTGGTAAATGATTAATGAATCCAATTGTAAAATTATAAATTAAAATGGTTGAAGAACAACATATTGTGGCAGACAGGAGCTTAATCCGGACAGCCCGGGTGATATCGGCTATATTCACGCCGTTTTCTATCCCGTTCCTGGCGTTTCTGATTCTGTTCCTTTTCTCATATCTGCGCATCATGCCTATACAGTATAAGCTGATTGTGCTGGGAGTAGTGTACTGCTTCACCATTCTTATGCCTACGCTCACCATCTTCCTGTTCCGTAAGATCAACGGTTTCAGTCCCGAAGACTTAGGAGAACGTAAACGGCGTTTTATGCCATTCCTACTTACTATTACTTCATACGTATTCTGTCTGGTGATGATGCATCGCCTGAATATTCCCTGGTACATGACAGGTATTATTCTTGCTGCATTGATCATGATGGTTATCTGTATTGTTGTCAATCTGAAATGGAAGTTAAGCGAGCATATGGCAGGTGTAGGGGCTATTGTAGGAGGATTGGTATCTTTCAGTGCCCTGTTCGGATACAATCCGGTATGGTGGCTATGTTTGTTCATCCTGATTGCAGGTGTCTTGGGCACAGCACGTATTATTTTACAGCATCATACATTGGGAGAGGTACTGGTAGGTTTTGCCGTAGGATTGATTTGCTCCTTATTGGTGCTTCATCCACTGAGTAATATCCTGTTCCGCATTTTCTTATTCTAAGATAAGTAAAGAATTAAGAGTGAACAAAGAATCGTAATTTATAATTAGTAATTTGTAATTAATATAAGTATTAACCTTTAAAAATAATGATCATGAATTTCCCAGAAAATGTAAAGTACACCAAAGAACACGAGTGGATACGCCTTGAAGGCGATGTAGCTTATGTAGGTATCACCGATTACGCTCAGGAACAATTGGGCGATATCGTATTCGTAGATATCCAGGCAGAGGGTGAAACATTGGCAGCCGACGAAGTATTCGGAACCATTGAAGTAGTAAAAACCATTTCGGATCTTTTCTTGCCCGTAGGCGGAGAAATCCTGGAACAAAACGAGGCTCTTGCCGACCAGCCGGAACTGGTAAACAAAGATCCGTACGGCGAAGGCTGGCTCATCAAAATGAAACCGGATGCTGATGCAGACTTCGATTCATTGCTGGATGCTGCTGCCTACAAAGCGTTGATTAACGATTAACTATTAGTGATTAGTGATTAGCAAATTGATATTGAGAAGCTTGCTAATCACTAATCACTAAACACTAATAACTAAATAATTATGTCTCCATTAGTAAGCATCATCATGGGCAGCACCTCCGACCTTCCTGTTATGGAAAAGGCCGCTCAACTGCTGAATGATTTACATGTACCGTTCGAAATGAACGCTCTTTCTGCACACCGCACTCCGGAAGCAGTAGAGAATTTTGCAAAGAACGCCCGCGGACGCGGCGTTAAAGTGATAATCGCAGCTGCCGGCATGGCTGCCGCTCTGCCTGGAGTCATCGCTGCCAACACAACACTGCCTGTCATCGGAGTTCCCGTTAAAGGTTCTGTGCTGGATGGCGTAGATGCCCTGTACTCTATCATCCAGATGCCTCCCGGAATCCCTGTAGCCACAGTTGCCATCAATGGTGCCATGAATGCTGCCATTCTTGCTGTACAAATGCTGGCTTTGAGCGATACCGATCTCGCTGAAACTTTTGCAGCCTACAAAGAAGGGCTGAAAAAGAAAATCGTAAAAGCGAACGAGGAACTGAAAGAAGTAAAGTACGAGTATAAAACGAATTAAAAAGGAGTAATTAGTGGATTTATTCAACTATTCCCGTCGGGAAACATCAGAAGTAAATATTGGAGCCACCCCTATGGGCGGCTCCAATCCTATACGCATACAGAGTATGACAAACACCGCCACGCAGGATACAGAAGCCAGCGTGGCACAGGCCAAACGAATCGTAGATGCCGGAGGTGAATATGTACGTCTGACAGCACAAGGCATTAAAGAAGCGGAAAACCTGATGAACATCAATGCCGGTTTACGCCGGGATGGATATATGGTTCCACTGGTTGCCGACATTCACTTCAACCCAAAGGTAGCAGATGTAGCAGCACAGTATGTTGAGAAAGTACGTATCAATCCGGGAAACTATGTAGATGCCGCACGCACCTTCAAGCATCTGGAATATACAGACGAAGAGTATGCACAAGAGTTGCAGAAGATACATGACCGGTTCGTTCCTTTCCTGAATATCTGCAAGGAGAATCATACAGCCATCCGTATCGGTGTAAATCATGGTTCACTGTCCGACCGCATTATGTCTCGCTACGGCGATACACCGGAAGGTATGGTGGAATCATGCATGGAATTCCTGCGCATCTGTGTAAAAGAAGACTTTACAGATGTTGTTATCTCCATCAAAGCCTCCAATACAGTAGTAATGGTGAAAACAGTTCGCCTGCTGGCTGCTGTAATGGAAAAGGAAGGAATGCAATTCCCGCTGCACCTTGGCGTTACAGAGGCCGGGGATGGTGAGGACGGGCGTATCAAATCTGCATTGGGCATCGGTGCATTGCTAGCTGACGGCCTGGGTGATACCATCCGTGTTTCTCTGAGCGAAGCTCCGGAAGCAGAAATACCTGTAGCACGAAAGTTGGTGGATTATATCATGCAGCACCAGGATCATCCTTACATACCCGGAGTGGAAGCAGAAGGTTTCAATTATCTTTCTCCGGTACGACGTGAAACAACTGCCGTACGCAACATAGGCGGGAATCACCTGCCTGTAGTCATTGCCGAACGCATGGACGGAAAATTCGATACGAACCCTCAATTCATTCCGGATTACATCTATGCCGGACGTGCCTTACCAGAAATTCGTGAAGAAGGAGTGGAATACATCCTGGATGCGGATGTATGGAAAGAAGAGCCCGGAACCTATCCGGCTTTCAATTACCAGCAGATGCCACTTATGGGCAATTGCCAAGCTGATTTGAAATTCATGTTTATGCCTTACATAGCACAAACGGAAGAAGTGATTGCTTGTCTGAAACATCATCCGGAAGTAGTCATTATATCACAGAGTAACCATCCTAACCGACTTGGGGAACATCGTGCCTTAGTTCACCAATTGATGCAGGAAGGACTGAAAAATCCTGTTGTATTCTTCCAGCACTATGCTGAAAATGAAGCGGAGGACTTGCAGATAAAATCTGCTGCTGACATGGGAGCACTTATCTTCGACGGCCTTTGCGATGGTATTTTCCTGTTCAACCAGGGAAATCTCAGTCATGCCTTAGTAGATGCCACAGCCTTTGGTATTCTGCAAGCAGGACGGATACGTACTAGCAAAACAGAATATATCTCCTGCCCCGGTTGCGGACGCACCCTGTTCGATCTTCAAAGCACCATAGCCCGTATAAAAGCCGCTACTTCACACCTGAAAGGATTGAAAATAGGTATTATGGGCTGCATCGTCAATGGACCCGGAGAAATGGCGGATGCTGACTATGGCTACGTAGGTGCCGGACGTGGGAAAATCAGTCTGTATAAGAAGAAAGAATGCATTGAAAAGAATATTCCCGAAGAAGAAGCTGTAGAAAAGCTGATTGAGCTGATTAAAGCTAACGGGGATTATGAAGAAAAATAGTTTAAAGAAAAATGAGGTTGTGCCAGCATTTTGACACAACCTCATTTTTCTTTAAACTATTTCTTCTGACTGAACAGCCAATTCATAAAGTCGGGATAATTGAAAGCCGGATTCCAGCTACCATGATTACATCCCGGGAACTCGATGTATTCCACATCAGCACCTGCCTTCTTCAAAGTCCTGTATGCCGCACGCGAACCTTCAGGTGTAACCACATTGTCAGCATCACCATGGAAAATACGAAACTTTACAGACTTGGCAGCTTTCAGGCGCGCCACATTTACTGTACCGCAAATAGGCACAGCAGCAGCAAATATCTCCGGGAAACGGACAGCCATGTCAAAGGTTCCCATTCCTCCCATAGAAAGTCCAACGATATAGATACGTGATTTATCAACCTGAGGCATTGCCAGATAAGTATCCAGCAAATCCTTCACTGTCTGAAAAATCGGAGTTATCGGTTCATTCAACGGCATCTCATTCGGCAAAAATGATTCAGGACGTGCCGAGTATGCCCAATAGCCCGTTTCGGGACACTGTGGTGCAAGCACGAATGCCGGGTATTTCTCCCGGTTCACCGGATTCAAAAACATTTGTCCACCATGGGTCAATTGCCTCTCATTATCATTACCGCGCTCCCCTGCACCATGCAGAAAAAGCACCAAAGGATACTTCTCACTCTTTTTCATATTTTCCGGTTGCAGCAAGCGATACTGCAAGGTATCTCCCCGGGAAGAGATAAAGATTTCTTTCTGGTACGTTTCCTGAGCAGGCAAAGGTAACAGGAAGAAAAGAAGACAAATAGCACTGATTAATCGTTTCATAGCATTGTTATTTTACATGTTTCACTTCTGAACGTAAAGATACGCCATTCTCATTAAATGCTTCCACACAGAAGTAATAATCCTGATCGGTAGTAAGAGATTTCATAAATAATTCATTATTGCCATATACCATCCAGGAGCTATAAAGTTTATCGGGAGCAATACCCCATAACACATTATATCCTTGTGCACCTTTGACCGGTTCCCAACTGATAGTAATATCACGACGGTCCGCACGGCGATCAAGGGCTAATTTCTTCGGCTGTTGTGGTGTTTTTCCCATACCCAATCCGAATACCCGAAATTCAGAAATTGCCAGGTTCGGGGTCGGTACATCTATATTCTTATAGCGGATATAACGCGCAGATTGAGATTGTCCGAGTTCAACATAATCATTCGGAGTATCTTTATAACTTTCTTTGCGGTCAACCAATATTTCCCAATTCTGTCCATCCAGTGAACCCTCAATCACATAGCGGTGACGAAGCCCTTCATAACGACCATACATATCACTTTGGTAATCATGATAGTTGATCTGAATAGCAGATACAGTAGCCGGGGTTTCCAGATCGATCATTATCCATTGGCGTTCATCGTTAGCCTCAGCCAACCAGAATGTCTTAGTTAGTTCATCAGTCAATGCAGAAGGTTGAAACTCTCCTTTTACAGTAGAGGCAGTAACCGGCTTGCCGTAAGAGAGCAACATCCACCCTCTGAACTGTCCTGCCTTACCCGGCACGGCAGGAGCATAACGGGGATAATCTCCAAAACGGGTATCCACATACATAACACCATCTTTATCGAATCCGGCAGGAAACATACAAAGACGACGTTCCCAGTTCACATTGATAGAAAGAGACATCGAAGCAAAATGCCAATACTGTCCACCGAGACCAAGCACAGTGCTTCCATGCCCGGCACCATTCATATAACCACCCGGTTTATAAGATACCGGATTATGTTTCTGATAAGTATAAGGTCCCATCGGATGATCTGCTACGTATACTCCGTCCGCATAAACATTGAATTCCGTACCTGGCGCACCATATTGCATATAGTATCTACCATTATGTTTTGTCAACCAGGGGCCTTCGATGTAACCGCCCAATACTGTATCCGTATGATTCTCACCGAAACGTTCCCAACCATGTTTAGGCATATCCAGATTGAAAAGTTCTTTCGTCTCCCCTTTCTTTGTGAAACGGTGATTTTTATCCAATTCCATACCTCGGATAGGGTAAACATTGGAAGATCCCCAGAACATATAAGCTCTCCCATCGTCATCAATAAACAAATCAGGATCTTGCAGATTATGTAGAATGGCAGGCGTAGCTTCCCAATCACCGGAAGCAGGATCATCGGTATAAAGGATGCTCATAGAACCTGAAGGATCGCCTGCAACATAAAGCACAGAGTCCTTATAATTGTGTGCAGCCGGAGCATTGCATCCCTGAGGATACCAATTCCTACCGGGACGTACAAACTCCCAGTTCAATAAATCCTTGGAACGCCAATAGCCGTGCGAGCGCGTTACGAACATATAATATTCTCCGCGAAATTCCACTACTGCCGGATCAGCCCCCGAACGGTAAGAAATATCCCGGTCGGAATTATAAATCATATAGGTATAATCTATATTCAAGGGATTACAATATGTATCCTGACGCATATCCTGCGCTGGAAGAGCAGTCCACACAATCAGGCAGACTATAGTCAATAACAGATGTTTCATTCTTTCGTTCTTTATATTACTTGCACAAATTCTGAGGAACTTCATATTGTTTCTGTAAACGTGCAAGTTCTGCCATTAGTTCAGCAGTTACTTTCTCCATTCCTTGCTTTCCGTACAGATTGTGTATTTCTGTCGGATCAGTTTTCAGATCATACAGTTCCCATTTGTCTTCCACATAGAAGTGCATTAATTTGTAGCGTTCCATCTTTACACCATAATGGGCACGGACACTATGAAACCCGGGAAATTCATAATAATGATAATAGAGTGATTTACGCCAATCACGCGGTTTCTTTCCCGTCTCTACCAACTCCCGGAACGATACGCCCTGCATATCCTGTGGCACTTCGATACCACACATATCCAGAAAAGTAGGAGCAAAGTCTATGTTCTGCGTCAATCCTGTTACCTGAGTTTTCGGCTTGATATGTCCGGGCCAGCGCATAACCATCGGCATGCCGAAAGATTCTTCGTACATGAAACGCTTATCAAACCAACCATGTTCTCCCAAATAGAAGCCCTGATCGGTAGTATAGACTACAATCGTATTTTTATCCAGTCCGGTACGTTTCAGATAATCAAGAATCTCTCCCACACTTTCGTCTACACTCGCTACAACTCCCATATAATCTTGCAAGTAACGCTGGTATTTCCATTCCGCGACTTCTTTGAATGAACGTTTTCTGGAGTGGAATTCATTATTTCTATCACGATATGCATCAAGAAAACGACGGCATTCATCCGGTTCCATTGTCCCCAGAAAAGCATGCGGCCAAGGGTCGAACAGTAAACTGTCACTATCCATACCAGTAACCATCTTCAGATCGTGTCCTTCGTACATGTCACAATAGATATTCATCTTTTGCATCTGTGCCGCATAACGACCCTCATAAACATCAAAATAATTATCAGGAAGTGGAAAAGTAGTATGCTCATACAGATGGTAATGTCTTTCTGCAGGTACCCAGTTTCTATGAACAGCTTTGTGATGCATCATCAGAAAGAAAGGCTTGTTCTTGTCTTTCCGTCCGTCGAGCCATTCTTCCGTGTATTTAGTAATCAAATCCGTCACATACCCCAAATGACGTGTGGTATCATTTTCAGTAATAAAATGCGGATTACAATATTCTCCCTGATCATCCAGAATCATCCAATGATCGAAACCTGTAGGCTTAGAAATAAGATGCCACTTACCAATAACAGCTGTCTCGTAACCATTTGCCTGCAATATCTTTGGAAGGGTCTGTTGCGTACCGTCAAAACCTTTCGCCCAGTTCTTCATGAAACCATTCTTATGGCTATGTTTACCGGTAAGTATGGCAGCACGACTCGGCCCGGAAATAGAATTGCAACAATAGTTATTCTGGAAAACCGCTCCTTCATGCCCGATACGGTCAATATTCGGAGTCGGCGCCACTTTCCCTATAGGATGACCATAAATACTCATAGCCTGACGGGCGTGGTCATCACTCATAATAAAAATGATATTGGGGCGTTCGTTACGGACTTCCTGCTCTTGACCTTGCACAATGGAGGAAGGTACAAAAGGTAAAACGACAAGCCCCAAGGATAATTTAGAAGTCATGGTACTATCGAATTGTCAGATTGGCCTGAATAGGCGCATGGTCGGATAAATAGCCATTGTCCGGCTTGTCTGCTATCACTCTGAATTTATTGGCCACCACTTGTCCATTGACAAAAATAAAATCGATCAACTGGCGTTCTTCAACCGGGATGCGCCCAAAATCATGAAAGCTCCACGTAGGACCATAAACTATGTCAGATGCAGAATAAGTATTCTGCATTCCCCCTTCCGTAAGAACAGAAATCGGATCTGAATCAACAGTACCATTAAAATCTCCCGTAATAACCACCGGTAAGTCCGAGGCTATCTCACGTATCTTTGCAAGCAACAAAACTGCACTTTCACGACGGGCAACCTTACCAATATGGTCGAAATGTGTATTAAAAGCAGCCAATTCTTTACCACTGACTTTATCTTTAAGAACAGCCCACGTCACAATGCGTTCGCAAGCAGCATCCCAGCCTTTTATTCCAATAGAATCGGGTGTTTCACTCAAACCGAAATTGCCACTCTTCATAAGATCGAAACGATCGGTCTTATAGAACAGAGAACAATATTCCCCTTTTTCTTTTCCATTGGCACGCCCCACACCTAAAACCGTATATTGCGGAAGGCGGTTCTTCAGATCGTCCAACTGGTTCTTTAATACTTCCTGCATACCTACTACATCCGGAGCATAATAAATAATCATTTGTGCCGCAGCATCTTTACGATACTTCCAGTTGTTCAAACTATCCGCTACATGATCCAGACGAATATTGAATGACATCACATCAACTTTAGCTTCCGGCTGCTTGCTGCACGAAGCAACAAGCAGAACGAAAGCAACTAATACACTATTAAAAAACATGTTTTTCATAATTATGAAACCTTTTTAATTTAAGTATGGTGTTTTAAATCCTAACTTCTTCAATCCTTTTTGTACATCCGGATGACTCATAAACAATTTCCATATTAAACCTGTACGATAATTTTCTATCATAACAATAATAGGTCCCTGGTCTATAGCCAGATAAGATGGCGCAAACCAGTCAGCAGTCAGGTTAAATGCATCCTTGAAACCATATTCTCCCCAAAGCTTATCGCCAAGCTCTTCATAGAAATAGCGCATGGCCTGCAATGAATATTCCGGTGCATAAGGAATAGACGACAAGGCGGCTGTTGGAGTAATAACACCGCGGTCATTACCAGGACAATGCGCAGAGTACCCTTTATCACCATCACTGGCTGTCAGTCCCCAGCACTGTTCTCCATACCCTTTATACCCCTTCGGATTATCTATGCAATAAGCACGATTAATCAGAGTATGTGCTTTCATCTGTTCTTCATAATCAGCATAATAATCTTTCAAGCCACGCGGATCAAGTCCCATATAAGAATAATGGGTAAAGAACAAAGGTCCGCCATAATCACTTCCCAATGGCAAGGTTATGTCGTAATACTTCTTACCATTCTTGAAAACGATAGAATTGGCCCACCCTTTATGATATACCGACTCTGCAATGGGATAAGTGGGTGAAGAAGCAGCAAGTATATATGTAATATGGCACTCATTATGCCCTTTTATCTGATGGTTCATCGACCAACCGTTATTGGGTGACCAATGCCAATAGAGTACATCTTCACCACCTTTAGTAAACCAATTCCATTCAGCCTGACGCCACAGGTCATTAATAAGACCGCGGATACGTCTTTCCACCTGATTATCTTTGTTGAAATACTGATGTGCAGCCAACAACCCTTCGAACATGAAAGCAGACTCTACCAGATCGGCACCATCATCTTTCCTGCTGAAAGAAATGGTTTCTCCGTTCTGCCCATTTATCCAATGCGCCCAAATGCCATGGTAACTGTCCGTATTCTTATCATTCAGAAAGCTGACTATTTTCAGCATACGCTCTGCCGCTTGTTCACGCGTTACAAATCCACGTTCTGCACCGACAATAATAGCCATTACCCCAAAGCCGGAACCACCAATGGTAACAATATCGTCATTACCGTTACTACGTTCGCGTGCCAAGCCCGAAACCGGATGTCCATAATCCCAGAAATAACGGAAAGTCTGTTTCTGCACGAGGGTCATCAGTTCTTCATCAGACAAGTTCTTCTCCTTCTTACCACCAGAAGCTGCCGGCAGCAGGCTAAACGGGTAAAGCAGAAGCATCACATATATTATAAGTCTCATCATATATTTTATCAGTTTAGTGCAGGGCTTTCAAAACCTAACTTTTTCATTCCCTGCTGAATTTCCGGAATAGCCATAAATAAATTCCAAAGCATTCCTGTCCTATAATTTTCTATCATACAAATGATCGGTCCTTGGTCGATAGCTATACACTGGTTATCATACCAATTAGCTGTCAGGTTGAAAGCATCTACAAAACCATAATCTCTCCAGAGTTTATCACCCATCTTATAATAATAGAAGTGCAATGCAGACATCGACTCTTCCGGAGTATAAGGAAATGCAGACAATGCAGCCGTAGGAGCAATCACTCCTTTATCATTTGTAGGTGAATGTGCCGAATAACCATTATCACCATCACTAGCTGTCACCCCCCAACAAGAGGCTCCATAACCAGCATATCCCTTAGGATTCTCCTTACAATAATTATAATTGATCAGAGTATGGTTTTGATTCTGTTCCCAATAATCAGCATATTTATCTTTCAGTCCTTTCGGATTAATGCCCAAGAAGGAATATTGAGATAAGAATAACGGTCCACCCTTATCAGCTCCCAGCGGAAGCTTGTATCCATAGTAGGTATTACCATTCTTCAAACCGCCATTCCTTGCCCATCCAGCTTCATAAACCGCCTTATCGATAGGATGAGTAGGAGAAGAAGCTGCAAGCACATAAGTTATCAGGCACTCATTCCAACCTCTGATCGGAAGATTCTTCTCAAATCCATAGTTCGGACTCCAATGCCAATACAGAACAGACTCTCCACTTTTCTGAAACCAAGTCCATTCAATAGCTTCCCACAGGCGGGTTATATCAGAACGCAATTTACTCTCAGCTTCCGAACCCTCCTTGAAGTATGCACGTGCTGCAAGCAGTCCCTGGAAAAGTAAAGAGGTTTCTACCAGATCCGCACCATCATCTTTATCACCAAATGGCTTTGTCTCACCGGTTGCACCGTTAATCCAGTGTGCATAGGCTCCATGATAACTCGTACACTCTTTATCCAGGAAAGTTACAATCTTCTGCACTCTTTCAAGAGCTTCCTGTCGGGTTACAAATCCTCTTTCAGCCGCTACCAGCATCGCCATCACTCCAAATCCTGTTCCTCCGGTAGTAACAACATCACCGGAAGTTGTTCTTTCGCGTGCCATACCGGAATGTGCATGACCGAAGTTCCAGAAATACTTAAAAGTTTGTTTCTGCACCAAAGTTAATAAATCCTCGTCAGGAATGCGATCAAACTTATCCGAATCATCCATCCCTGTACGGATTTCATAGACTTTGCCATTGATAAGAGATACTCCGGAGGTGGATTTCACCCCCGGATTGATCACCAGTTTATATGAGGAAAAACTTTTAAAGCCACCTGTTGGAGTCAATGAGAGTTTATCCTTTCCCTGTAGTTTTGAATCATATGCCACCGCCTGATCATTCAGTTTCAATATGATATTACTCTGAATCGTAGCTTCATCCACTGCATCTGTGAATGTAAGCACAATACTGGCATTGGGAGCTACATTTTCAAAGGAACTCTGATCCTGTTTTTCACCAATGGATATATTTTGCAGTTCAAATTTTCCGGGTGCTTCCGAAGCATCATCTTTACTGCAAGCAATCAGTAATAAGGACAGTATGAAATAAACAGCTCTCATATTCACTCTATTTCTAACGGTCATCATTCTTTACCTGAATAAAGTTGCTTGATATCAGAAGCAGATATAGCTCTGTCATAGAAGCGGAACTGGTCTAACTGCCCCGGGAAATTGGATGCCCAACTCTGCGCTCCTGCGCCTTCTGTCAAACTGGGTTTTGTGCTAAACTGAAATGCTCCGATAGCAAATGTACCCAAATCTTTAAACTTAAGTTTTCCATAACCGGGCAGTTCTTTTGTAAATACACTTTCACCATTCCGGTAAATTGTTACCATCGAATTACTACCATCATAAACAAATGCCATATGAACCCATTCGGTACCAAAAACATTGTCTATCTTAGCTTCTACCCATCTCTCATCATTATCTTTCACTGATGTACAGTTATACAGATGCATCTTGAAGAAAGCCTGAGTCTCACTACTTGTATTTTCCAAATAGATATCGAAATTACCCCAGAAAGTCTTGGTATTAGGAATACTGAAGACACCATATGCGGAAGTATTTCGCGTTGTTTTCATCCAGAAAGCCACTGTACAACTTCCTAAATCGGGTATAGAATCGGTCAGATAAGAAGGAACACGGGCTAACAGATACGTATCTTTTGTACCTTGATAAGCTTGTCCGTTGATTCCATCAGTATAAGTAATATCCCCTCCGGCACTCATGAGGAAGGTGTAATTACCCTTATCACGCATATCATTCTCAAAAGGCAAGAACAATTTCATTGGTGAGAACACTTTGGGAGCAGAACTATCCGGATAATCAAAAGCCGGATGATCCATATCCTGAAAACAAGATTGCAAAGTGAGTGCTGACACACAAAATGCCAACAATAAATTAATATATCTTTTCATGGTCATTACTATATGAATTAATAATTAGGGTTTTGAACTAACACGCCATTTGATTTGTCAATTTCGTCCTGAGGCAAAGGCAACAATGCATGCTTATCCTGGTAACCAGTCTTTCCGGCTGCATGCAGCACTTCCTTCGCTATTCCCCAACGTACAAGATCATAGAAGCGATCGAATTCCATCCCCAACTCAACACGACGTTCATGACGAATAGCTTCCCGCAATTCACTCTGATTATCAGTGGTAACCTCCGGCAAGATATTAGCATTCGTACCACGGGCACGGGCACGTACCATCTCAAGATATCTTCTTGCACTTGTATTATCACCCAGTTCGCAAGCAGCTTCCGCAGCCATCAGTACGACATCCGAATAACGGATCAGACGAATATTCACCCAATACCCACTCTTCGTATACTTTTCACGCAAAGCCGGATCTGTATACACTTTCTTATTAAAGTACTTTGCTATCACATCGGCATTGGCAACCGGTTTTTCTCCATAAGGCTTATTTGCAGGAATGGTCGAAGGATCTTCTCCTGTTCTAATAAAATACAATAAAGTCTCATCCTTTCTCGGGTCACCTTCTTCGAATGCATCAGCCAATAATTGAGTAGGAGTATGTTGGCCCCAACCTAAATTCCATTCACCGGCCCCACGACATCCCTGTACCTGAGCATACTGGCTACCAATTTCGTTGGACCCCGGAAGAGCAGCAGTAGCAGTACATTGAAGTTCCAGAACAGACTCACCACAGTTTTCACCTTTTTCACGGAAAATATCTTCATAAGGTGTATTCAAATTATATAAACCGGAAGAAATAACGTCCTCTGCTGCTGCACGCAGATTGTTCCAATCATTACGCATCATATAAGTACGGGCATGTAAGGCACGAGCCGCTCCCCAGCTAAGACGACCGACATATTGTGCTTCCCAAGTCCTCGGCAGGTAAGATTCTGCATTCGTCAAATCTTCATCAATCAAAGTATATATCTGAGCAACAGAAGATTTGGGAATATTGGCATCAGCTACAGTCCCTACTTTAAAATCAATCAAAGGAACTTCGCCAAAAGCACGTACCAGATTGAAATAACAGAACGCACGCATCAATAAAGCCTCTCCCTTATTAACTAAGTCACCGCCTGTCAATGAAGGATTCGACTTCATCTCCTCCAATACATCATTTGCTTTATGAATCAAGGTATAATTGGCATTCCAGTAACTTTTTACCATGCCATTACTTGCAGCATATTCAAAATCATCAAACATTTTTCCTGTTGCAGATCCGTCAGATAGTGTACTACCCTTTTCCGCATCTTCCGAACGCATACCATGAATAGCCAATGCCGTATTTCCGGAAACAATATGATAACCGCGAAGCAAGGCATACATGTTGAAAATCTGTGTTTCATAAGTACCACCAGTCAGGTCATCTTCAGTCAACACTCCTTGCGGTTTCTGATCTAACAGGTCACTGCATGACATCTGGGAACATCCCAGTGCCAAAGCCATCACATAATAAAATATCTTTTTCATACTGATCGTTTTTCTTTTATTAGATTTCATGTTTAGAATGATAAGTTAAAGCCTAATGTATAAACTACAGGCATCGGATAACCTCCACCATCTACACCAAACGCTGTTGCACTACCACCAACTTCAGGAGTATATCCGGTATTGCGGCTCCATGTTTTAGGATTCTGCACATTACCATAGATACGTAAAGATTGCAGTTTGATGCGGTTCAACAAACGGGGATCAAAGGTATATCCCAACTCTATGTTACGGATACGGAAGAAACTTCCGTCTTCTACATAGTAAGAAGAAGCTTCCAGATTTACAGAACGGGATGGATCAAGAATCGGATCCCAGTTGGATGTTCCTTCACCATGCCAACGGTTCAAATGCCCTGTACGATAGTTGAATTGTGCATAAGCACTACTATCCCAGTTACGATAAACCTCATTTCCATAAACACCCATCATATCTACACTCAAATCAAAATTCTTGTAACCCAGATTTACGCTAAAACCATAAGTAAAATCCGGAGTAGGATTACCAATCATAGTACGGTCTTTCTCTGAGATAATACCGTCACCATTTACATCGGCAAACTTCAAATCGCCCGGCTTCACAGAAGCTACCTGGTTAGGTGCTGAAGTTTCTATATCGGTTTCATTCTGATAAACACCTGCCACTTTGTACCCATAGAAGTAGCCGATAGGATATCCTTCAGATACACGAGAAACGCCATTAATTATTGAATAATCCTTGCTTATCAATGATACAACTTCATTATCAATAGTCGTTAGATTGGCTGAAACACCATAACGCCAGTTTTCACCGATTTTATCGCTCCAGGATGCTGCCAACTCAAAACCACGGTTACGAATCTCTCCTGTATTCTGCAATGCAGGAACCGTACCTGAAAGACCGGGAACACTTGTCAGCAAGTCTTTGGTTGTCTTATTGTAATAAACAGGAGAAATCTGCATGCGACCATCCAACAGATGCATATCAAAACCAACTTCCCATGAATAGTTACGCTCCCAACCCAATGTCTGTGAAATCAGTTTATCCGGTCCCTTACCTGCAATAACATTATCACCAAAGACAGCAGAACCTGAACTTGTAATATTAGGATAGGCCGGATAGCGGGAACCTCCTGTATTCTGGCTTCCCAAAACACCCCATGAGCCTTTCAGCTTCAGATAATCGATTACATTCTGTTTCTTCATGAATGCCTCTTCACTCATAACCCAACCGGCACCGAATGAATAGAAATTATCCCATGTATTTCCTGTTCTCTTAAATACGGAAGAACCGTCACGACGATAAGAAGCATTCAGCAAATAACGATTTTTATAGTTATACAATGCACGGAACAGATAGGACATTGTAAACCGTTTGTATTGGGATCCACCATTAGTAGCTGATGTAGCATCATCAATCATAGTAATCCACCACTTATCTATATCTTCGCCAATGGGAACACCATAACCCGGCAATTGGCTGCGACCACCCGATAAATCAGAATATTCATTATAATTCGTAGTAAGACCGGCAGTCAGAGTTAGACCATGATCACCAAACTGATTAATATAAGTCAATACATAATCGGACTGTGCAGCCATTGATGTAGACTTCGACTGACTGATACTTTCTTTATCCGTCAATCTTTCTTTACCACCTTCTACATCCGGGTTATACACATAAATAAGCGGAGAATAAGAACGTGACTGGCTGGAAGCATAATCCAGGGAGAAAGTAGCCTTAAAGGTTAAATTCTTCATCAAATCAAGTTCTCCGTAGATATTTCCTGCCATACGATAATTTGCAGATTTATTATGAGCACCTCTCAACACGGGTTCAATCATAGGATTCCAGACCTGAGCACGCTGAAAATCAGGAAGAGTATGTAAAAGTCCGCTTTCTGCATCATAAACAGGAGCAATCGGAGCTGCTTTCAAAGCAGAACCTACACCTTTTGCATCAGGATATAATGCACGTACACCGTTCACCTGGAAACCAAAACGTAAGAAGTCGGTTACTTTATGTTCACTATGTAAATTCACAGTAAACTTATTCAGCTTTTCACTCTTGATGGAACCTTCTTCCATTACATATCCCAAGCCCAAATAAAACTTACTTCTATCTCCCGAAGCTGTAATACTAACCGTATTGTTAGTAAGGAAACCTGTTTGGAACATCTCATCCTGCCAGTCAGTATCTGCATTCCATACTGTATAATCGTACGGATCGCCACCCTGATTCATGCGTTGTTCATTATAAAGCATTTTGAACTGCTCTGCATTAGTCAGGCTAACGCGGTCTGTAACCTTTTTCCAACCCACCGAACCATTAATGCTGACCTGAGTCTTACCTTCTTTCGCCTTCTTAGTAGTAATGATAATAACACCATTAGCACCACGTACACCAAAAATAGCCAAGGAAGAAGGGTCTTTCAGGATTTCCATAGATTCAATATCCGCTGTATTCAGATAGTTGATGTTATCCGTAAACAATCCGTCCACTACATATAAAGGAGTATAACCATTGATAGAGTTTGTACCGCGAACACGAATTTCCGGATCCTGCCCGGCACGTCCTGTATTGATAACCTGCACACCGGCAACCTTACCTTGAATAGAAGCCAAAGGATTGGTAGATGGTTTTGAAGCAATCTCGGCAGCTTTCACTGTTACAATAGAACCGGTCAAATCACGCTTCTTGGCGCTACCATAACCTACTACTACAACTTCTTCAATGAGCTGGCTATCCTCTTCCATCATAAGATTCACTGTAGAACGCCCATTAAGCGCCACTTCCTGTTCCTTCATACCAATATAGCTGAATATCAAAGTGGCATTCGCCGGTACGCCAGAAATCTGGTATTTACCGTCGATATCCGTAATAGTTCCCATATTCTCCTGTCCTTTTACCCGAACAGAAGCACCTATAACAGTTTCGCCTGTCTTATCTGTAACGACACCCGAAACTGTAATCTTGTTCTGCGCCATCGAAACGACAGCAAACAGCAACATCACACATGTAATTAATAGATTTCTTTTCATTTTGTATTGATTTAAAATTACTCTGCAAACGTATAGCAATAATTGATTTAAGTCAAAAAACAGGCTACCACAAGAGTACCACGCCTAAACATGGTACTACTTTATAACTACTACATACTCACAGAACTAATTAGTTATCAGATATTTATTTTTAATAAAGATTCTGTATTCCCTCTTTATCTATCTACTACCAGGCAGATGCTTATTGAAGCGAAAATAAGGCCTTATTCACATCACGGCTATCACCACCTATCATTACTTCAAAGTCACCCAGTTCGCACACAAAATCCAGATTGTAATTGTAGAACTTCAACATATCAGCTGTTAACTTGAAAGACACCTGTTTAGATTCACCAGCTTTCAGGAAGATTTTTTCAAAGCCTTTCAGTTCTTTCACCGGACGTGTTACACTGCCTATAAGATCGCGGATATATAGCTGTACTACTTCCGAACCGTCATACTTACCTGTATTGGTTACCGTTACAGTTGCCACAATCTCTCCATTGATATTCATGGACGATTTATCCAATGCAATATCACTATAAGAGAAAGTAGTGTAGCTCAAGCCATATCCAAACGGATAGAGCGGTTCGTTATCTACATCCAGATAATTGCTACGGAACTTCTGGAACCAGGCCCCTTGAGGCAAAGGACGACCGGTATTCTTATGGTTATAGAACAAAGGAATCTGTCCTACACTCTTCGGGAAAGTAGCAGTAAGTTTACCACTTGGATTTACATTTCCAAACAGTACATCACCAATGGCAAGAGCAGCTTCACTACCACCAAACCACACATTCAGAATAGCAGGTACATTTTCCTGCTCCCAATTCAATACTAACGGACGACCGGTAAACAACACCAATACCACCGGTTTGCCGGTTTTCAACAATTCCTGCAAAAGTGCACGTTGCGTATCCGGCATTTCAAGGTCTGTACGGCAACTGCTTTCACCGCTCATCTCGGAAGACTCACCCAAAGCAGCAACAATCACGTCAGACTTGGCAGCTACAGCAAGCGCCTCATCCAGCAGTTCCTTATCTGTACGATTGTCACGATGCAGGGTACGGCCAAACATAGTAGCACGCTCTTCGTATTCGGCATCACTCATCAGATTACTTCCTTTAGCCGTAAGAATTTTAGCCTTGCCTCCCACTACTTCTTTCAAGCCTTCAATCAAAGAAGGATATTTGTTCATCATAGCGGCCACACTCCACGTGCCCGGCATATTGCTACGGCTATCGGCCAAAGGACCTACTACAGCAATGGTACCTTTCTTTGCCAGAGGGAGTACACTATTCTCATTCTTCAAGAGAACAAAGCTTTCCGAAGCTGTCTTACGGGCTATAGCGCGGTGTTCTTTTGTAAAGATTTGTTTTTTAGGACGGGTTATATCACAATATTTATAGGGATTATCAAAAAGCCCCAGCTTATACTTAGCTTCCAGAATACGGCGACAAGCAGCATCAACAGCCTTTACTGAAACTTTTCCTTCTTCCAGAGATTTCTTAAGTGTGCTTGTAAAAGCATCGCTCACCATATCCATATCGACACCTGCATTCAGAGCCAGGGTTGCAACTGTTTGTGTATCACCCATACCATGATCGGTCATTTCAGTGATACCGGTATAGTCCGTCACAACGAACCCATCAAAATTCCACTGCTTACGAAGTACATCGGTCATCAGCCACTTATTTCCGGTAGCCGGTACACCATCCACTTCATTGAATGAAGCCATCACACTACCCACACCTTCTTCCACTGCAGCCTGATAAGGTAACATATATTCGTTGAACATACGTTGATGGCTCATATCCACTGTATTATAGTCGCGTCCGGCTTCTGATGCCCCATATAACGCAAAGTGCTTCACGCAAGCCATAATCTCGTCATTACTACTCATATCTTTCCCTTGATAACCACGTACCATAGCACGCGCAATCTCCGCTCCCAAAAAGGGATCTTCACCATTCCCTTCGGACACACGTCCCCAACGGGGATCACGGGAAACATCCACCATCGGACTGAATGTCCAGCAAATACCATCAGCACTGGCCTCGATAGCAGCAATACGTGCAGATTCTTCAATAGCTTTCATGTTCCAGGTACAGGATAATCCCAGAGGAATAGGGAATACCGTTTCGTATCCATGAATTACATCCATACCAAATAAAAGAGGAATACCCAGACGGCTTTCTTCTACTGCCTGCTTCTGAACGTCACGGATACGCTCCACGCCTTTCAAGTTAAAGAGTCCGCCCACTTCACCGGCACGGATACGCTTAGCCACATTACTACTCTTGGCTTGTCCGGTGGTTATTTCACCCGTAACAGGCAAGTTCAACTGGCCGATTTTCTCTTCCAGAGTCATCTTCTTCATCAGATCATCAATAAAGCGATCCATATCGACAGGAGATTTTTGTGCTTGCATATTGGCAGATACCAGCACCAATAAAATTAAAAACGATTGTACCTTAAGGATTAATTGTCTCATGCTTTTCATTCTTTATTATTTTTGGAGAAAAATGATTTCGCTGCAAATAAAGAGAAAGCACCTTAAACCGCCACAATACAGAGCTACAACAAAAGTACCTTTAGTGCAAAACACAAAAAAAGGAGGTACTATTTTAGTACTTCCTTTCACATTATTACGTTAAGAATCAACTATTTAAAATTAATCATAAAATCCGTCAGACTATCTTCCTGAGATAGATTAAATTTCTTACGCAAGCGATACCTTGCTGCATCTACGCCTCTCACCGATATATTCAGCAGCTTGGCAATCTCCTTTGTCGGCATATTCAGGCGGAGTAAAGCACAGAAACGTAAATCACCTGCTGTCAGATCCGGATATTGTTGTTTCAGGTTTCGGAAGAAGTTCTCATGTATCCGGTCAAAATTCGCCTGAAACATGTTCCAGTTTTCCTCATCCGAAACGATACTCTGATTAATCAATACTAAGAGCTTATCCAGATTCTTCCGCGTATACTGCCCTGATAACTTCTGCTGTTGTATTTCTTCTTTCAACGAATTCAAAAACTCCTGATGGGCAATATTGGTCATCACAACTCCGGACAACTCTTTACTCTTAAAACGTAAATCAGCTTCCAATTGCTCTTTCTCCAATTCGATAATCTTCTTTTCCTGTATTTCTATCTCAGCTTGATGGGCAATGCGTTGCTGTTCAATCACCCTGTCCTTTTTCTTCTTCACAGACTGATAAACAATGTATTGCAACAACAATAGCAACAACAGCCCAATCAGAACATAACCGGTGATAGCCCAATATGATAGATACCAAGGCCTCAAGACTTCAAAAGGTAGCGTTACCGATGCCAATACTTCATTCTCATTATAAATCTCAGCTTTGAAAGCATACGCCCCAAATGGCAAACGGGTATATTTCTTCTGCAGGCTGCGGTCACCTTCCACCCACTGATCAGATAGTCCTTCCAATTTATACCTTACCTTGTAAGTATAGTCATTATAAACCGGATAGCATAAAGAGAAGCATACGGTATTCAAATCTGCATCAATCTTGTTCTCTTTTTGCACCGACAATCGTTTTACTTTTCCCGTCCACTCCGACTCAGTCGTTATAGCCGAGATCCACAAAGAGCGCCTAATAGAGGACTTGTACAAAAGAGAACTATCTGAATCAATCCGGGCAACAGCATTATTCAAGCAGAGATAAGAACTGCCACTCTCCTTGTCATAAACCATCGCTGCTCTCTCCTCTATAGACAAACCATCAAACAAAGAAAACGGAATTCTATGTTCAATCCGGAAAACATTCATCTCACATTTCACCAAATATGCCATCTTACTGTTTACAAACCAGTACAAATTGCCTTTTGCATGACTCACACTATGTATTCCTTTCAAATCCGCCAATTGCTCATTCATCGATTCATAAGGAATAATAGAATCATTCATATCTTCGTAAGTGTAAAACGTTTCCCCATTTGAAAAAACAACTCGTCCGTTGATCTTAAACAAAGAAAAATTCCCATCTTTCACATTACCCAGTTCCATATACGTTCTGACATCTTCTACCCGTTTCAGATCCGGATTAATCCGGAAACGGAATAATCCTTTCCGTAAATGCTTCACCCAGATATTCCCCTGGGGATCCATCTCGATCTCCCGCACCATGTGGGTAAACCCGCCTAACGACCGTAGAAACCTCCAGATGCCCGAAGACTCCTCATTGTATAAATTCAGAAACGTATAGGTACCTTGCAATAAAAACGAACGTCCTTCCAGATTAATTTCTTTCATACACATCGCTCCTCTCACATCCGAAACCAGCGATGCCTGTAAGCCCGATATCTGAAAAGTTCCTTTATTATGTCCACATAAAATCTGTTTTCCCCATTCACCAACAAACCATGCCTGCTCTTCCAGTCCCGGAACAAGTTCGGGAACCCTATTCCTAATCCTATAAAGTCCTTGATTGGAAGCGATATAAGCCTCATCCTCTTTCACCAGCACATCATATACCATTCCTATTTTCCGGTAAGGAGGCTCATAATAATACACCAGGGAGTTATTTTGTATATAGGCTATACCTTCATCCAAAGCTGCCCAAACATTGTTATCGGCATCACAGTACAGCCCTAATACGGTATTATTTTGTAAGCGGCTGTCCGTATTCTCTTTCCAAAGTAAACGTCCTTTTTTATCTATTGCATAAATCCCATTAGAAAGCGTACCGATAATATAGCAACTGTCTTTTGTCATTACAGCCCGGTTCACAGAGTACTTTTCAAGCTCGGCATCACATTCTGTATGCCACTTCAGTATCTTTCCACTTTGATAAACAAAACCACCACTCTTTTGTGTCAGGAATAAAACGCCATCATTATACGGAAGTCCTGCCACCACATCACTGTTTCCCAGTAATTTTCGTTCAATCAAATTTTCCAGCCCATTCTTTGCAAGAATGAAAAGCCCTCCATTTATCTGTTGAGAATAAACCGTATCACCTACTTGAAACAGATTCAGAGGAAGAGTTTTTGTACGAATCCCCTTCACGGTATGCCCGTCATAAAAGAACAGAGAACCGAAAGATTGAAATACAATCTCCCCATGTGCCGACGTAATCGTCCAGATTTCATCATTATGGAACCGGAAATCTTTCACTTCATCTTTTAAAGAGTGGTATACAAGGCTATCCAATGAATTACGTTCGAAATATCCGAACTCTTCAAAAGAGCCCACAAATATCTTGCCGTCTTTACCGATATATACAGAGCGTACTATGTTCTTGGAAGGTAATTCATGAAGCTCCCAGTTATTTCCATCAAACTCCAGCAGACCTTTGTTATTGCCAATATACATAACTCCCCTATCATCCTGGGTGATAGACCAGTTCTGAATACCTGCATTATAATCTGATACGGAATAGCTCCTCACGATGGGAGAGAAAGGAATAGAGGAACCACGTGATAAGCTACTAAAAAGAGAAAATATGCAAAATAACAACAGAGATATTCTCATATATATTGATTTACAAGTAACCTGCCAGCAAAGGTAATTGTTTTCCACCAAAAAACCGGATAACTTTATGGATTATCTTTTCCGGGAAGGTAAAGATAGGCCGTAAAATTATCCGGTTACTTATTTTAAGAACTACAAGCTATAGCCTACACTACATAATCAAAAATCATCAGACTGCTTTTTCGGTATGAATTAAAATTCACCAAGCTTGTTTCTTTCCCCTTCTCTTTTATGACCGTAGTTTCCGGTACGCTCAGCATTTTCTTATACTCCTCCGAGTTGCCCAGTACCTTCGTTGCTTCGTTCAGGTCATTATCATCCTTCAGTTGCTGGATGATGCCGCCACGCTGGAAATAATAACGTTTGATGATATCTTGTGCTATCATGTTCTTGATATCTTTTGCAAAGTAATCCAGGTCACGGTCCAGATTATGGCTAAGTTTCTGTTCTAGTGCCTTAAATTCTTCAGAAGCATCTTTCATATAGCCTTCAAATTCTGCCATTTCTTTCAAGTTCTTCAGAATCTTCTCGCTCTGCTGGTCATATTTAAAGTCCGCCTTCTTCACCATTTCCTTAAACTCTGCATAATCAGCATCCGTCACTTCGAAATTCTCGGGAGAAGCGATTGTGGGATGCTTCAGGCAGTATTGCGTAGCATAATTAAAGATCAGATTATCATTCACCAGATAGAACAAAATATTAGGTAACTTTTCCTGTTCCACTGCAACGTCCGGTGTCACGCCACCGCCATCACGCACTTCACGTCCGATAGCCGTATGGAATACCGTAGTCAAACTATCAGGAATACGTCCTACACTACCATCCGGATTACGATGCTTGTAATCTATCGCCTGTACACAACGACCACTGGGAATATAATACTTGGAAGTAGTCACCTTCATCGTACCACCATAAGGCAAAGTACGCGGAACCTGCACCAAACCTTTTCCAAACGTGCGATTGCCTACAATCACTGCACGGTCATAATCCTGCAAGGCACCCGCCAGAATTTCCGAAGCAGAAGCCGTACCGCTATTTACCAATACAGCAATAGGAATATCCGTATCCAACGGTTCGCGCAATGTCTTATACGTATTGCTGGCTTGTTTTATCTTACCTTTCGTGGTTACAATCGTCTTGCCACGGGGCAAAAAGTAATTGGCTATCTCTACAGCTTCTTCCAACAAACCACCGCCATTATTACGTAAATCGATCACCAATGAAGTGATACCTTGTTTCTTTAAATCAAGGAAAGCCTTCTTAAACTCTTTGGACGGATTTCCGGAAAAAGTACTCAGGTTGATATAACCGATATTGTTATCCAGTTTGCTGTAATAAGGAATAAGCGGCAACTGGATGTTCTTACGGACAATTGTAAAATCTAATGGCTTTGCCTCACCGGGACGCTCAACCTTCAGTTGGAAACTGGTCCCCACCTGCCCACGAAGCATTTTGCTCACATCCGTATTTCCGGTCAAATCCTTTCCATCTATTTCAAGCAAGATATCGCCAGCTTTCAATCCTACTTCCGCAGCAGGCATATTTTCGTAAGGTTCTACAATTACCGTACGCTTCAGTTTCGGCTCATATCGGATGATAGAACCTATACCTCCATAAGAAGCCTTAAGCATTTGTTCCAGTTCACTACGATCCTCCTCCGGATAAAACTCCGTATAGGGGTCCAGCGAATACAGCATCGCATCGATGCCCTCACGTATCGTCTTATTCGGGTCCAACGTATCTACATAGAACATATCCAGTTCCTTCACAATGGAGTTGAATATATCCAGGTTCTTTGCAATCTGGAAACTGCGGCTATCGCCACTCTTGAAACTAAAAAAGATAACTGCACCTACTACTAACAGTAAGGTAGCTATCCAGCGTACTTTCAGTATTTTCTTCATATCCTGTTTATTATAGTTCACTGATTCTCGTTTTGATATCTTCCCACCACTCGGCAGGCATTTCTGCACCGATCACCCGGATGATGCTTCCTGAAAGGATGGAACCTATCTTACCACATTTCTCCAGAGAATATCCGCAAGTCAGTCCATATAAGAAACCAGCAGCGAAATAATCACCTGCACCGGTCGTATCTATTACCCTGTCCACAGTGACAGCATGCACATGCACTTCCTCTGTCCCTTTACGAATGAGTGATCCTCTGGCACCCAACTTCACAATGGCGATGCTGCACATTTTAGCAATCACATCCAATGCTTCTTCCGGTTCTTTACCCGTAAATGCTTTTGCTTCCTCCTCATTGGCAAACACAATATCCACATACTTGTTTATCAATAAAGAGAAGAAATCATGGTCTTGCTCCACAATATTATAGCTTGCCATATCCAGGCAGATTTGCAATCCGGCTTCTTTTGCCAGTTCAATGGCACGAAGTATCATATCATGATCCTGCACCAGATAACCTTCTATGAACAAATAAGTATACCCCTTAAACATCTCCCGTGAAAGGTCTTCAGCCTTTAATGTAGCGGCGGCCCCCAAATAAGTACCAAAAGTACGTTCCCCGTCAGGTGATATAAAAGTGGAAGCCACCCCCGAAGGTAACTCAGAAGAAACTAATAAATTTGCTTCCGTTCCCCGTTCCAACAAACTTTGCCGATAAAACTTTCCATAAGCATCATTGCCAACCTTACCAATGAATCCTGTTCCTGCTCCGAGGCATGCCATACCACGAATTGCATTTCCTGCAGAGCCCCCGGTGGCCAGTTCTGTTTCCATTTCACTGAAACACTCATTGATTATCAGCAGCTTCGTTTCATCAATCAGAGTCATGCTCCCCTTGGGAAGTTCCATTTCGTTTAGAATTTGGTCGTCGTTGAGAGTAGCAAGAACATCAACAAGGGCGTTGCCCATTCCAATTATTTTGTCCATTTCGATTTTTTTTTTTGCAAAGATATTGCATATTTCAAAATATCCTATTACTTTTGCACCGCATTTGAGAAAAAACAACATTCTTCCTTAGCTCAGTCGGTTAGAGCATCTGAC
>OGXE01000937.1_pt1 | contig 26402 bp, 36 predicted proteins | sample 1576181 | NCBI WGS metagenome assembly OGXE01 (sample SAMEA3541478, study PRJEB24748) | human gut metagenome | biome: human gut; feature: human-associated habitat; material: faeces | place: China | collected 2012 | reverse complement strand
AAAATAAAAAACTAGAATTATTACTTGAATAACTTCTAGTTCTATAATACGAAAGAGCCGACTTAAAATGTGGGATGTCGACTCTTAAAACTGGTCATTATAAGAAAGACGATCATGAGTTGGTTACAACCAGTTTTATTTACTATATCATGGACTTTGAAATGAAAAAAGAGCTGAACTAGATGATGTGGCAAGTAATTCAGCTCTATTCATAGGAAACTGGATATGCAAATTACTTTTTGGACAAGCTATCCAGCAAAAATAAGTATATCATCTTGTTGTGTATTATACAAAAACAATTGTCCATAATTGTATATGTAAGGAACACGTCATATAATAAATATCAATTGCTAACAAGATTCTACGGAAGTATGATACAATGGAAATAATGATAGAGGTGAAGAAGATGAATTGTGACTATGTGCTTCAATATCTGAAAAGGATGGAAGTCCCAATTGTTTCAAAAAAGAACCATGATATTATAATGTGTGGTTTAGAAAAGATGATTTTCTTAAAGGAAGGTGTCGTAAAGGTGAGTTCCATTTTAGAGGATGGACGTGAATATAATATAACTTACGCTAAAGGACCCAATCTTCTTTCGTTAATGTGCGACACACTTCGTGAAGATGTTGCGTATCGTATAAGAATTCGTGTTGAAAGTGAAGAGGCATCTTTTTGTTTGGTAAGTCGAGAAGATTTTTCAAGGGTTGTAAAACAAGATGAAAAGCTCAAAGAATATGTTGAGGCATACTATCGTGAGAATCTACAAAGAGCTCTATATCGCCAAAAATGTATGACAATGAATGGAAAGAGTGGCGCTATCTATGCCTTTCTTTATAATTTGATTTCTCTGTTTGGAAAAGAAAACGAGGAAGGTATATTGATTGATATGCAGGTCACAAATGATGATATTGCTGGATTCTGTGGTATTTCTACAAGAAACAGCGTCAACCGTATTTTGCGTGGATTAAGAGAAGAGAATGTAATTCGTATAGTTGATAATAAGATTTTAATTTTGAATGCAGATTATTTAAAGCCATATGCAGACTAAAAGGGTGATTATCTCACCCTTTTCATTTCGCTAATTTTTCTTTTAATAGTTCCATAGTGATTGGTTTTGCGATATGTCCATCCATACCTGCTTTTAGGCATTCTTGAATATCACTTTCAAATGCATTGGCACTCATCGCAAGAATATGTACGCTTTTCGCATCGTTTCTTGGTAAGGCACGTATTTCTCTTGTGGCCTGTAATCCATCTTTAACTGGCATCATAATATCCATAAAAATATAATCGAAAGTGTTAAGCTTAGATTCTTTGAATTGATCAACGGCTTCTTGTCCATTTCGAGCACTCGAGACATCAAGCCCTAAATCTTGTAACAGAATGGTTGCGATTTCTAGGTTGATATCATTATCTTCAACAAGGAGTGCTTTCTTATTTGTAAGATTTAATGGCTTAGTTTGAATGGGTTTTATAATTTGGGGATTTGGATCTATCTGTAAAGGAAGAATTATCCTAAATGTTGTACCCACATTTTCTTTACTTTCCATTTGTATTGTACCATGCATCATTTCTACAATGTCTTTGACAATGGATAGACCTAATCCTGTACCATTATATCCGGTTGTGGTTGGTTTACCTTCACAAGTAAATGGTTCAAAGGCATGTTTCTGGAAATCTTCACTCATACCAAGTCCTGTATCTTTACATACAAATTCATATAGAGCATGCGTATCATCACTCGATAGTTCTGTGCAATATAATGTAACCGAGCCATCTTCACGGTTGTATTTAATGGCGTTGCTTGCGATATTCATCAATAGACGGTTTAAATATTCGCCACTACCCACAAAATTACGATGGATGATCTTGCTCATATCTTTTCCGCCAAAGAATTGTATGTTGTGTTGTTCGCAGTTTGTTTCTGTAATCGCAATGATTTTATTAAGAATGTCAATTAGGTTGAATGGTTTATTTTCTAAAACAAGTGTACCAGATTCTACTTTGTTCATATCTAGAATATCATTGATCAATGACAACAAGTAGTCAAGTGAGGTCAATACTTTTTCTTTACATTCATAGAGTTTATCTGTGTCATTCGCATATCTTTCAGATAGGTTGATCATACCTACGATGCCATTTAATGGTGTGCGTATGTCGTGGGACATTCTTCGTAAGAAGTTTGTCTTGGCAAGATTAGCACGCTTGGCTTCAATGGCGGCTTCTTTTAGCTTTTCTTTGGCTTCTAGCTCTCTTTTCTTAAAATCATCAATATCAGATAGAGTCATCAACACATTAGTCAAATTATGATTCTTGTCATAGGTTTGTGGGATGATGGAGCAGGCATGCCATTTTCCATTTTGACCTTTCATTTCTAGGGTAAGAATGTTTTTGCCTTTCATACGCTCAGGGATTGTGTCTAGATCAATAAATTCTAAGACTTCATCTACAAAAGGGGATGCGCTATTCTTAGCTATATAATGTTGTTTTAATTGTTCCATACTTCCTTTAAAATCGGTTTCCGTAATTTTCTTGTCTGAACTCTTGTAGGATAGTACGGTATAGGTTTGTTTCTTTAGATCAATGGTGGCGATACTTTTATAAATTGAACCAATCGCATGAATGATTTCATTATATGTGCGCTCTTTTTTTAGGGCTTCATTCAATTGTTTGTTTTGTTCTTCACGTTCTTGGACAATATCATCAATATGACGTGAGCCTAGAATGATTTTAAAGCCAGTATCGGACTTGATTTTCACAACACGCGTTTCCATATAGGATGGATTGTCTTGGTCTTTATTTATACAAAATTGTAAAGAGAGTTCATCCCTATCTTTCATGGCTTGTATTAGATTGGTTCGCTCTAACTTTTCAACATAGGATTCATTGCCTTTATAAATCCCTTGTATCTTAGTAAATATTTCTAGGGTTGTTGAATATTTAAATTCAGAACCAGCCGCAATATGGGGATTGGTATCTTTGATGACTTTTAAATCGTCTTTTTCTAAATCACATACATAAACAACGCTATAGTCATTGCATAATGCCAATAATATGGAGCCTTCTTCAGAAGCTTGTTTATAAGCGATTTCTAATTCTTCTTTTTGATGCTTCTTTTCTTCAAGGAGTTGTTGAAGGCGCTTTTCATTCTTATATTGTTTTTCCATGAGATCATCCATGACTTTAATGCCAATCACAACTTCAAAGCTAGATTTGGATTCATTGAGTTTAATGGCTCGAAAAGAATGGTATTCATTACCGTTTTGATTTGGCTTTAAACGACAATGGTAGCCATAGATGGGGTTGTCTTTTAGTTTTTCCATTAATGCCTGGGGTTCAAATTCTTTCCAAAAGCTTTCTTGAGCGGAATCTTGAATATAAAGATTTTCAAAATATTGTATCATTTTACTAAAAGAATGAAGTGTATAGGGATCCATGGTTTGTATGGCCGTATCGGTATGGGTTCCTTTGTCATAGCGTACGATATCGATTGTATCTTGGATGAGGTCGCATTGATAAATGGCTGTAAAATCTTGGCATAAAGCTTCGAGTAATTGTGGATTCATGATAATCCTCCTAAAAAAGCGTCTATAGAAAGACGTAGCTAAGATAGTGCAATTTAAAAAATAGAATCATGCACCTTTCTAAGGGCATTATACTCGATTGTTAAAACGAAAAAAAGAGCTGATCGGGTAAATCAGCTCAAGAAATAGGAAACGCTGGATAAGCGGTAAAAGGGTAATTTGATTATCCAGCATAGCCTAGTATATCACTATGAATTGGAAATGCAAGAAGATAGAACATATTTTCTGTATCACTAGTTTTTAATATTGATTTGTATTATACTTGAGATAGATTCCGTATCGGAATTTATTTTTTTTGGAGGAAAATATGAAAATTATTGTAGTTGGCGATGGGAAAGTTGGCTTTGCGATTGCGAAACAATTGAATCAAGAGGGTCATGATATTACAGTGGTTGAAAATAAAGCGAATGTATTATCGAGTACAATGAATCAACTCGACATTGTTGGTGTGCAAGGAAATGGGGCTAGTTTAGACACATTATTAGAAGCACGTGTACCTTCGAGTGATTTGTTGATTGCGGCTACATCAACGGATGAAGTGAATATTATTTGTTGTTTATTGGCAAAAAAATTGGGGGCTAGACATACCATTGCTCGTATTCGTAATCCAGAATACAATAATACAGTTCGTTTGATTAAAGATGAATTGGGATTGAGTATGAGTATCAATCCAGAGCAGGCAGCGGCTCGTGAAATATTGCGTGCGATTCGTTTCTCAAATTCCATTAAAGTATCGTCTTTTGCGAAGGGAAGAATTGAGCTTGCTGAAGTTAAGGTAACAGAAAATTCCCCACTTATAAATATGCGTGTGGTTGATATCAATCGTCGTTTTAAGACGGAAGTCTTGTTTGTGACGATTTTGCGTGATGGTGAAGTCATCATTCCAAATGGAAATACGGTGATTTATGCAAATGACCGTCTTACATTAACGGGTTCAACAACGCAATTAGAGCGTTTCTTTATTAAGATTGGTATTTTAAGTGATCGTACAGTCAATGAGGTTATGATTGTTGGTGGTGGTCGTATCACATATTATTTGACGAGCATGTTACTTGAATTGGGTATGGCCGTTAAAATTATTGAGTTGAATAAAGAGAAGTGTATCAACTTGGTTGAAAAATTTCCACAGGCAACAGTTATTCATGGAGATGGAACGGATCATGAATTATTGTTGAGTGAATCCTTAGAGGAAATGGATGCCTTTATCGCTCTTACAGATAATGATGAGGAGAATGTCATTATTTCCATGTTTGCGCAAAGTCATGGTGTTACGCATGTGCTTCCTAAGGTAAATCGTGTTTCTTTAGGTTTCTTGTTGGAAAAGTTGGGTCTTGAAAATTCAATTACGCCTAAGTTTATTACCGCTAACCAAATCGTGCAGTATGTTCGTGCTATGCAGAATACGGTTGGATCCAACGTTGAATCTTTGATCAAGCTTGTGGATGACAAGGTAGAGGCTTTAGAATTTAGAGTGCGTGACAATTGTCGTTTTATTGACGTGCCAATTAAGGATCTAAATATTCGTAAGGGTATTATCATTGCGTATGTAACACATAAAGGTGTTTCTAAAGTGGCAACTGGGGATACGCGTATTCAACTATCGGATACGGTTATTATCATTAGTAAGGTTGCAGGATTGAGGGATATTAATGATTTACTATCTTAAGCATAATATACATAAACTCAACTGGACTATGATTGGTAACGTATTGGGTATGGTGCTTATTGCGCAAGCCTGTTTAATGGTGTTGCCGGTCATTGTGGATTTGATTTATCAAGAAGGATTATATGATTCTTACTTGATCGTAATTGGGATTTGTTTGGTTTTGGGATATGGTTTAACGCGTAAAAAGTCGAGAACGAATTCTTATTTTGCCAAAGACGGAATGCTTGCGGTAGGTCTTGCCTGGATCGTTGTTTCTTTCTTTGGTGGATTACCATTCTACTTGTCGGGTGAAATTCCTTCTTTTGTGGATTGTTTCTTTGAAGCTGTGTCTGGATTTACAACGACAGGTTCAAGTATTTTAACGGAAGTTGAGAATTTGAAGCATGCCACACTCTTCTGGCGTAGCTTTACGCACTGGATTGGTGGTATGGGTATCTTGGTTTTCATTTTGGCTTTACTTCCAAAATCAAACGATCGTGATATGCATATCATGCGTGCCGAAGCACCGGGTCCTACGATTGGTAAATTAGTACCTCGTATGCGTCAGTCCGCTATGATTTTATATACCATGTATATGGGATTAACTATCATTCAGGTTGTTTTACTATTGATTGGCAAGATGCCCTTGTTTGATGCGTTATGTAATACGTTTGGTACAGCGGGTACCGGTGGTTTTGCGATTAAAAACACGAGTATTGGTGCCTACAACAATGCGTATTATGAAGTAATCATTACGATTTTTATGATTTTATTTGGTGTGAACTTTAATATGTACTACTTTTTATTAATCAAAGATTTCAAACAGGTCTTTAAAAATGAAGAGTTGCGTACATATTTAGGTATTATTCTATTCTCAATTATTTGTATCACATTGAATATTTTATCCATGTATAATTTTGATGTATTCAAATCCATTCGTTTGGCAAGTTTTCAAGTGGGTTCAATTATAACGACAACGGGATATTCGAGTTGTGATTATAGTGTCTGGCCACAATTTAGTAAGATGATCCTCTTCTTATTAACAGTCTGTGGTGCGAGTGCTGGTTCGACTGGTGGTGGTGTGAAGGTCAGTCGTCTTTTGATTATTGTGAAGAAAATCAAATTGGATATTCAAAAGTTACTGCATCCACAAAAAGTAGAAGCCATCACAATGGATGGTAAAGTAGTGGATACAGAGGTGGTCAATCAAATTATGGCGTATTTCTGTAGTTTCATTATTATTGTCGGTGTCTTGTTGTTCTTGGTTTCATTTAATAACTTTGATTTTGAGACAACGGTTACATCGGTTATGACTTGTATTGGTAATGTAGGTCCAGGATTTGGCCTTTGTGGTCCAATGGGAAACTTTTCCATGTTCTCGGATTTTTCTAAGATTGTCTTATCTTTTGCGATGTTGATTGGTCGTTTGGAAATCTATCCAATTATCATTTTCTTGGCTCCAATTTTAAATATTCGTAGTGTATCTAAGAATATTCATAGTCGTAAAAAGCGTAGAAGCAATTAAGGAAAATCATTGCGTAATCGCCTAGAACGCCCATTTCACGGGCATCGCGGCGGTTCGAGGGGTCGGATTTACTACCGATTTACTACTTTTGAAGAAAGAGCCTTGATATGCTGAGGCCCCTTAGACAACATATATAGCATGGCAGCATGCAATCATTATAGGATGAGTAAGGCACTCGCGCAGGCGGCGGGTGCCTTTTACATGTCCGAAATCACATGGAAAGAGACCCCGGAGGGAAGGAACTCCGAGGTCTCTCGTCCAAGGTGGAATGGGGGGCGTGGTGCGTTTCAGGGGGATGTGCCCGTCTCCATTCTGCATAGGAGCAGCTATGATTATATCAAATCCCAAGGCGCTCCTTCATGACCTTTCGCATGTCCTCCTTCTTGATGGTGCGCCTGTTCTGTCCGGTGAACCTTATCGGGTAGCAGCGTTCGAGGATTCGGTCGAAGATGCGGCTCCACGGGTCGTCGCTGTCGGATATGCTGCCGTTAATCCTGTCGCCACCGAAGTTCGTCGTGACGACCATGGGCTTGCCCGTCTTGTAGCGACCGTCGATGACCGAGTAGACATGCTCCATCATGTAGCTCGTAGAGCGCTGCGCACCCAAGTCCTCGATGAGCAGGAGGTCGTACCCGAGAATCCTGTCGAGGTTCCGCTGGCGGTTCTCGAAGGATGACTCCATCAGGTTCACGATGCTGCGGACATCGGTCTGCAAGGCCGAGAACCCCCGGTCGATGACGCGGTTCGCGATGGCCGAGGACATGAAGGACTTCCCGGTGCCGACACTCCCCCACAGCAGAAGCCCGTAAGGTTCCTTCGGGTCGAACATGTCGGCGTACCTACGGCAGCGGGATGAAAGGGCGGGCGTCATGCCGTCATCGGTCTCGAATGTGCAATCGCGGTAGAAGCCGCTGGCGGCGAAGCACTCCCGACGCATCTTGTCTGCTTTCGCCTTGGCCGCAGCCTTCTCCTCGCGTTCCAGACGCTCGCGTTCTGCACGCTCCTCGCACTCGCAGGGAATGTGAACGATGAAGGGCTTGTCCCTTCCGGGAAGAACCATCTTCTTCTGCTTCGGCTTCCCGCATTTCTCGCAGATGAGCAGCCCGTCCGAATCGGTGGGCGAATCGGTCTCAGACAGCGAATCCTTGATGACATCTTTCAATTTATCCATATCTACCTCTTCCTTTCCCTTGTAAGCTGCTGAGAGCCTGCCTGACGGGTGCTTAATGTCGATGCTGGTTCGGAGGACGCATTGATGCGTCAAAAACCCGCTGGTGCGATTAGAAAGCCTTGCAGGCGCATCAGCACATGTCGAAGGCCATCTCCTGCGCGGTCATGTAATCGACGTTGTACTTCTCCATGATTTCCTCGATGGTCATATCGGCTATCCGCTTGCCCTGCCCGTCCTGCTCGGATGCACGGCTGTCGGAATTACGTGAGGGCTTCTGCCTCTCGGAATCGCGCCTAGCCCAGTTGCGGATGGTCGCGAGGTGGTTCTTGTAAGACTTTCCGGTGCTGTCCATGTACGTGCTGAGGCGGTCGATGCGCTCCTGCCAGTCATCGGGGAACTCGTCTTTGAGCTTCGAGAGGTCGGTGTCCGTGAGCTTCACGTTTCCGTACCTCCCATAGGTGCGCTTAGGCTCTGGTTTCCTATCTGCCGTTTTCTTAGCAGGTTTCATATCTGGTTTTATATCTGGTATAGGTTCGTCGTTTTCCTCAATTCCATTTGTCGCAATTCGTACATCGAGTTGAGGTTTTCCGCGCATCGAGTTGAGGTTTTCTTTAACATCCATTTGTGTTTTTCCACAAATGGGACTGAGCTGGGCAAATAGCATGTTTGCTTTATCGGAGAGGGTATACCATTTGGTTCTATCGTAAGAACTCTTGTTGTAATTGCCAGTGATGATTAAGCCGTTGTCTTCCAAAGATTTCAATGCAGCGCGAACCGTGAATGGCTTCATGTATGGAAATAGCTTTTCAAAAGCCTTCTGACTGTTGTACGTCCAGAAGCGCCCGTCATGGAAATTCGTGCCGTTGGCCTCGTTATGGAGAACCCAGAAGCGAATGTTGTTGAGGATGATTGCCTCGTTCAGCCCGTATTTCTCGGCGATTTCTATGTCGAAATGGTGCTGCATGTCCTTCCTCCTGATAAAAAAATCCCCTCGGTGGTTACGGACACCAAGGGGATTTCTATATATTTCCCGCCCTCGAAGGAGCTGAGAAAGCTGAATTGTCCGGTTCCGTAACAAACCTCGGTTGAGATGATACACGATTCGCAGCCGTCTTGTCCATGGATTCGCGGCTCCACATGTTTGCCATATTTGTAGCATGATAGCTTTCTAGTATGCTTGCCAACATATGCGGGTGCTCCATGTATCCTCCATCGTCGCTTTAATTATATTAGGAACACGCATCGAGGCGGATGGATGCCAATTTCGGTGGAAGGGGAAAATGTCACAGTGGATGTGACGGCGGTGCGGTAATATCGAACACGTCCTTTCTCTTTCTGCTTGAGAGCCTGACAGGACGGGAAGCCCGCAGGATGGTTAAGCTGTCTCCTGCGGGCTTTCTCCCTTTTGAGTCGCTTACCAGCCTTCCTGTTCGCCCTCGTTCCGGTTGCCCGCCGAGTCCATTACCTCCGGGTCGGGCTGCTGTTGAGAGCCGTCATCGCGCTTCGCCTTCAAGGACTTCTTGTAGGCATCGAGCGCTTCCTTGGCCTCCGCAGGGGCGCGGTGGCCGGTGACCGACGACTGGCGGATGCCGTCGGCGTTCTCAGAGAGCCATCCCTGCAACGCCTCGATGTCGATGTCCGTCCAGTCCGCGCTGACCGCTTTGAGCACGGATTCGCCGATGGCGGCGAGGGTCATCGCCTTCCATTTCCTTGCCTGCTCGCGCTCCTTGGCGGCTGCGGCGCGGCGCTGCTCCTTGAGCGCGGCGGCCTGCCGTTTCAGCTCTTCGAGCTTGCTGTCGATTTCGGATACCGTAGCCATGGGCAGTCCTTTCTCCTCTGCTTTGCCATGAGACTCCATTATCTATTATATGCGCCGAAGGTCGGATGGGGCGGTTTCCCACCCTTCCAACAGCCTACGAGTTGGTCTCAGGGACTCTCCGGCCATTGAAAGCGTGGAAAACCGCCCTTTCTATCCCAATGGTTACAAGATGTGGGATGGCGTGTAGGCGTTATGAAATTGCGATATATCTATTTTGATAGCATGTTAGCTTGCTATAATGGTTGCACCATAGCAACAAGAAGGGAGCGCACATGGAAAAGAGTCGGTTCGATTACGTGGTGTTCGACATCGAGACGACCGGTCTGAACCCGAAGTCCGACCGCATCTGCGAGATAGGGGCGATAGGGGTGAGGGGCGGATTGCCGCAGGAGACGTTCAGCACGCTCGTGTCGATTGGCGGGAAGATGCCCGCGCGTGCGACGGAAATCAACGGCATCACCGACGAGATGCTTGCGGGCGCTCCGGCCATCGGGGAAGCACTCGACGGCTTCATCGAGTTCATCGGCGACATGCCCATGCTGGTCGGGCACAACATCAGCGGGTTCGACATCAAGTTCATCATCCGCGCCGCATGCGAGACCGGGAGGGAGTTCCCCAAATGGCTTGAGGTTGACACGCTGTCCGAGGCGCGGAGGCTGTGGCCTGAGCTTGAGAGTCATTCCATGGACAGCTTTCGCAAGCTGCTCGGGATGGAACGGTCGGACGCGCATCGTGCGCTGGCGGACTGCTATGACGAGCTTCTGCTGTTCAATGTCGAGAAGGCTGCGCGATGAGGCGCTGCCCCCGATGCGGCAGGACTCTGCCCGAGAGTGATTTCTACCGCATGGGGAACCGTTTGCAGGGATGGTGCCGGGAGTGCAGCAGGAGCTACAACCGCGAGTGGAGGCGAGACAATCCCGGCAAGCGCTATCGCGGCGGGTACATCTCCCACGGGAGATATGTAAAGCCTATGTAGCATGATAGTATGCACTTAATGTAGTATTGTTGGTTGCTATAATGATAGCAACGCGAAGCAGCAAGGGAAAGGATACCGTTATGAAGAACAGCGGCGTGCTCCGTTTGGTGTGGTGCGTGCGAGATGGTTCCGGCGAATGATGATTTGGTACATCTGGCGGAGTTGGATGGGCAGCGCCTCTTTGAGAGCGGGGATGGCGAGCCGTTCGAGGTGGTGTTCGGGAAGGCGCTTTTGACGTGGGAGGCGTTGCCTTCCCTTTTGAAAAACCGTTGCGCCGCATAGAAGCCGCTGCGGCGGGATGGAGGTCGGTCGTGAAATCTAGGAGGGGCATGGTGTGCCTGCACCGCAAGGGGGATTCCCGGTACCTGCGACACAGCAGGATATTCACGCGGCATCGTAAGAGGAGGGCGCTCATGCGCTTCCTGAGAGGGATGCTAGGCCGTTAGATATTGGAGAGACAGGGCTTGTCTGTGAATGGGCAAGCCCTTTTCCATGCCTTGCGGGATGGCAGGAAGGCCGCATGCGGACGTGTCCTTGTAAAAGGATTGTGTGCTGTATATGTAGTTTGCTATCATTCGTATTTGCTATATTGATAGTTTGCTATGATGGTAGCAGCACACGACGGAAAGGATGCGCTATGGGTGCTTATTTCCATGTCATCGACCGCAGGGACTCGGAAAGCATCGAGCGGTTCCGTCGTGAACTTGGACGGCTGCGCGAGACCGAGCACCTTCACAGCGACCGCAGGGAGCGGGTTCGCCGCATTGCGAGGGACATCGGTTTCGGCCATCCCGTCCGGCAGTGCCTTGTGGACACCGGGCATGCCGCCGGTCTGGAAGTCCATGTGCTCACGAGCACCGGAATCGTTCTGGTGTTCAACGCGGGGAGCGGGAAGCTGGTGACCGTCCTCATCGCCCGCCCCGGTCAGGTCAGGCGCTACTACGAGCCGTTCGGTGAGGCGGTGCCGCGCGACATATTGGAGCGGGCTTACCGCAACGCCTGCGTCAACCACTGGAACTACTAGGAGGTGGGCTGGCGGCGCGGTATATACTGGAAGACGATGCAGGTTGGAAACAGGAGGTCGAATCATGAGGTCAGAGGAAGAGTTCGATGCGATGTGCCGGGTGCGATTCAAGATGTCCGCCCGTGATGTGGAGCGTGCTCTGGGCACGCCGGATGCGGCGGAGCGACCGGTCGAGGGAGACCCGCGCTGTGAGTTCTACTGCGCCGGGATGTGCGACGGGGCGGGGAGCTGCCTGCATGAGGAGGAAGTCGCCCAAGGGGAAGAGAACATGTATACCTTCATGCTCGCGCCGTCGCCGTTCCCCGTCTATGTCACCGGGAAGGGGCTTGACGATGCGGCGAGGAAGTTGAGCGATTCTTTCTCCGATTACGCGAGAGCGGGGTTCTGGGCAGCGCTGAATGTCAAGGACATCGAGTTCCATGTCATCCCGCTCGGCGGGGACAAGAGCTACAAGGCCGTATGCTGAGTCCTTGGGAATTGCGGTATCAGACCAAATTGGGGTTGTGCTTCGGCGCAGCCCCTTTTTCATGGCGTGATGGAAGGCAAGGAGGGAGGAGGAAGGGGTGACGGCTCCCATGGCGGCGCTTTGACCGGGAGCGCGATATGTGCGCGACGGTACCGGGAGAGAGGGCAAGGATAGGGGGCAAGCCCCCTATGACCCGTATCTTGAAGACGGTATGGAGACGGTATGCAGGATGCAAGATTGCAATATAGATAGTTTTATAGCTTGCTATAATGATAGCAACGCAGACAAGACTTGGAAGGAGGAGCGCATGAACGGGAATGATTTCGATATGAGCCGCGAGGACGAGTACCGGGAGAAGTGCCGTAGGGTCAAGACGTACTACTCCGAGGAAATCTGCGAGCACGAGAGCGCAGGCTGCTACGGTGATGCCGAGAGCGCACGTAAGCAGCGACAACGGGAGCTTGAAGCACTCGACCATCAGTATCGGGACGGGGAGCCGATGACGGGCTGCGGCATCGCTTTGCAATAGAGGAGGGGATGGTATGGAGGGGTGCAGGCGCATTTCCAAGAGGATGCTCAACGAGAAAGCCATCGAGTACATCGACATGTTCAGTCAAAGCGGCGAGGGTATCGTTCGTCTGGAAGATGTGCTCCACGGAGGAAAGCACTGTGTTGTCCACCGAGGTGCGGAACACGTATTCAAGACTAACAAGGATGCCTACGAGTTCATGGCAAATGCAGTAAAGGAAAGCGGAAGGGAGTAGGACGTGAACGCGAACAGGAGAAAGGCTTTGGCCGATGTGGCGGACATGCTGGAAGAGGCAAAGAGCAAGCTCGAAGACATCTTAGGGGAAGAGGAGGAATACCGGGACAACATGCCCGAGAACATGCAGTACGGAGAGCGTTGGGAAAAGGCCGACGAAGCATGTGACAACATGGGCGAGGCGATTGACGAATTGGAGAACGCCATCGCATCTATCGGCGATGCGACCGAATAGGAGGACGAGATGTCGCGTTATGTTTACAGTTGTTGCGAGGCCGACGGCTGCCTCCTTCTGTACCTTGAGAGCACGGTCGAGGAAGACAAGCTGGACATGGTGGAGAATCAGATGGCGGTCGGCTTCACCGGCAACGGGTACCTCGCGTTCTGGAAGCGCTGCAAGGAACGTGAACGCGGCCTGCTCGCGGCCTATCCGCGCCCATGCCGCTCGGTTATCACCGACACATATACCGGAGAGGAAAAAGTCTGGTAGACGAAACGAGGGCTGCACGAGGTTGCAGCCCTTTTTTTTGCACTGTGGCATTTGTGAAGGAAAGGTGAACGTAAAAGCATGCAAGCATGATAGCATGCTAGGTTGCTATAATGATAGCAACGAAAGCCGCAAGGGAAAGGACGAAAGCCATGCAGTACAAGGGTATCGAGCTTGAGGGTCTGGACAAGGATGTCAAGCTGGCGCACAGCCGTTTCATTGAGACCGACGAGGGAACCGACTGGATTGACAAGCTGCGCTCGGTGGACAAGCAGACGCTCACCCATATCCAGTTCCACGAGGTCAGCGCCCTCAACTCCGTCATCAACATGGACTACCAGATTTGCAACGGTGGTCTCTCCCAATACTTCTGCAACGGGTACGACTGCTACCGCAAGCCTTGTCACGAGCAGGATGTGGAACAACTCGACAAGGAAGCGCAGTGCGACATGCTGGTGGAGCTGGGCACGTTCGCACGCGAGGTATTCCCCGAGCGCGTGGTGGAGCGTCAAGAGCTGCTGGCTATGCAGGAGGACTTGCGTGAGGCCGAGGAGGACGACGAGGAGGAGTACGACGGCTTCGATGAGTTCTACTTCGGGGTGAGCGATTTCGTCGCTATCCTCTGCGAGACCTATGCGCAGTACCTCTGCAAGGCATACGGCATCGCATAGCGCTTTGATGGGACGGAGGGGCGACGGCTCCTCCGTCCTGCATGAGGCGGGATGCGTATGAAGAGTCTATGGAGCTTGCTATCATACAATCAATCTTGCATGCTAGTTTGCTATATTTGAATTGCCGAAGGGCATGGTAAAACACCTAGTAGATTGGATTCAGACATGGCTATCAACCGCGTGGTAATCGAGGGCAACCTTACGCGAGACACCGATGTCCGCGACCTTGCGAACGGCACCAAGGTGTGCAACTTCACCGTCGCAGTGAACGAGAAGCGCAAGAACGTCGAGACGGGCGAATGGGAGGATGCCCCCGTCTTCGTCCGCTGTGCCCTGTTCGGCCTCCGTGCCGAGAAGCTGTCCCAGTACCTCTTGAAGGGTACGAAGGTCACCATCGACGGCAAGCTGCGCTACTCGACGTGGGTGAAGGACGATGAGAAGCGCCATGAGTTGAGCGTCATCGTTGACCAGCTTGAGTTCAGCGGCGGGAAGCGCGAGGAGAGCCGCAGCATGGACGATGCCCCGGTCAATCAGCCGTCCGCACCCGCTCCCGACCTCTATGACGAGGACATCCCGTTCTAATGCGGGAGGTGCGGATGATGTGCGCGGTTTCCATCGGTATCGTGGCAGAGTTTTGGGCAGTGGCTCTTATTGCGTTCCGTCTTGCTGGCTGGCCGGGTACGGTCATCGCGATGGCCGCGTTGGCGCTGGTATTCCTCTTTACGATGGCGTTTTGCAAGGCGGCGGCTTTGGCGGATGCAGAGATGGCTCGCCATCGCGAAGAGAAGGGGATGGTTGTAGATGATAGATGAACTATGTCAAAAGCTGTGCCAATACGGTATGGCTGTCGTTGGCATAACCTTGCTTCTTAGTGTCTGCATAGTAGTCTACAACTACTGTAAGTGGGCAAAGCAGAAGTACCTTGATAGTCTCTCTCCGCAGGAACGGCATGAGTTGGAGGAGCGGAGACGGCAGCGGGCGGAGCGCTCGAAGGATACGGACTGGTTGAGCTTGTGGGCAATCTGGTCTATTTGGTTCAAATAACGATTCGTCAGGTATCACGAAGGGATAGGACATGTTCACGGTACTTTTTCTGAATCAGAAGGGCGGGGTGGGGAAGACGACCCTCGCCGATGAGCTGTCGTTCGCGCTCGAACGCCGTGGGTTCACGGTCGCGTTCGTCTCGACCGACCCGCAGGGCGGCAGCGTGCATGAGGTATGCACTGACCCCGATGTGGCGGAGGGCTGCGATTTCCAAATCGTCGATACCGCAGGAGTCCTCAACGACGCGGTGGGCGATTGGTGCTGCGCCGCCGATGTCATCCTCATCCCCATGCTCCCGAGTACGCGCGACATGGAGCCGACGATGCGCACCTACGGCATCGCCAAGGACTCCGGCACCGATGCCGCAATCTACCTGCTGGTCAACAACTTCTATGCGTTTGGCAAGCTCGACAAGCAACTCGTTGAGTTCCTTGAGGCCGAGCGTATCCCCATCATCGGCAAGGTTCCCCGCGCGGTCGCGTTCGCTCAGGCCGCAGCGGCGGGAAAGTCCGTTGCCGAATACGACCCGTACAGCCACGCTGTACCGGCTATCGAGAAGCTGGCAGATTCCATCATCGAGGAGAAGGAGAAGAAGCATGTCTAATGCCAATGCTTTCATGGCTTCCGCGAAGAAGTCCAAGCACGAGCAGTCCGTCATCCAGAACGCGCAGGCGGAGGAGGAGCTTGTGAGCATCAATGTCCGCATCCCCGCGTCGCTGCGCACGAAGGCTCGCTTGCATCATGTCGAGACGGGAGAGAGCCTGACTGCGCTCGTCCGCCGTCTGCTCGAAGCCGAGCTTGACTAGGGAGGTTTCCATGGATTCCGAGGGGCATCGCATCGGGAAATACATCCGCGAGCTACCGCGCGACGCTTACGGCAACAGGTACCGGCTCGGAGAGAAGATTGCCTCGCAGAAGTTCGGTATCGGCACGGTCATCGGTGTCGCGCGGGGCTGCGATGGGCGAATCTGCATCGTCTGCAACTTCCGCGCGTCGTATCGCGCAGCCGGACATGTGACATCGAAATGGAGGACGTGGCTCGTTCCGGCAGAGGAGGGGGTCGCCATTCAAGGAGCGGACGACCTAAATGTGTGAGCAAGGGGAACTGCGGTAGCAATACCGAAAAATGGCGTAAACGAAAGCGAAGTGACCACAAGCGCTATTACGGGAAGACGGCCTTCCTATACGAGCCGCATCAGTGGACGCAGGCCGAGGATGCTTTGGTCTTGGCTCATGTGATTCCAGATAGCGAGCTATCCCCGCTGATTGAGCGGTCGATGAAATCAATATCGAACCGGCGTTGGAGATTGAAGAAGAGGAAGCAGACCCCGGCAGGGGAGATTGGAGAAGAAGGTCATGAATAAGCTGCCGAAGCTGACCGAGGAGGAGCGCAATGCTGCGTTGGAGCGAGCGATGCAGGTGCGGCGCGAACGCGCGATGCTCAAAAGTCGCTTGAAGTCCGGCACGGTCTCCGTCGAGGAGGCCATGGGTGAGGACTGCGCTCAGAAGATGCGCGTCACGCAGTTCATCAAGAGCATCCCCGGCGTGGGGGACGCTAAGGCGAAGAGCCTTATGCTTGAGCTTGGTATCCCCCAGAACCGCACAGTCGGCGGACTCGGATGCCGCCAGCGCGAACAGCTCATCGCCAAGGGCGAGGAATACCGTTCTCGCGCTGTCCACTAGATTCCGTTCATCAATCGAAGAGGGGCATCCGGTAGGGTGCCCTTTTCTCAATGCAAGGTCAACAGAGAAGGGAAACAGCAATGGATGAACAGCGCTATCACGAAATCCTCCCGACGGCATACATGACCGCCGCTTTGAAGAAGGGCGGAAAGCCTTCGCTGTTCGAGGTCGGTCTGTGCGCCCGTGACATCGCGAGTGCGGAATGGGAGAAGTCACCAGCATACCGCATCGCCATGGCCGTGCCGATTCGCGCGGAGATTCTGAGTGTCACATTCGAGAAGACGAAATTCGATGCCGGGTATTTCAACATCCATTACCGCGAGCTTGCGACGAAGGAGCATGAAGAGAAGGACATCAAGACACTGCTCTTGACAGACCGCCTCTTCGGAAGGGTGACCAACGCCATCTGGAATCGCTACGACGATGATGGGAAGAACCAGTGGGTCGGCAAGCACATGATGCTCTATAAGCACAACGACCCGCCAAAGGAAGGCGACCGTTCCAAGAACGGCTACCGCCGTGTCGTTTATGCCGAACCGCTCGATTAAGGGGAATTGAAATGACAGATGCGAGAAACGAGGATGATATGGCACTGACTCTCGAACAGCGCATCGCGAGGACGACGGAGAAGATTAACCGGAACGCCGCCGAGATACGGAGGCTCGAATCGCAGAAGGCTTCGGCGAAGCGAGCCGAGCGCAACCACCGTCTCATCGAGGCGGCGGCGACCGTCGAGGCCGTTGTGCGCCAAAGCGGGATGACCGGTTTTGAAATCGACAACGAGACAGCGAGCGAAATGGCACGCCTATGGCTCGCGTCCCGCAAAAAGAGAATCAACGGATGTTACATGGAGGATGCTCTTGAACATCTTCACATGAAGCCGCACAAGTGTGAAAGCATCATCGTCATCAGCAACCCGTCGGGTAATCAATCCGGCGATTGGCAGAGCGTGTTCCTCACCGGCATGCTCAACGATTTTGCCGAGAAGACGGAGCACGGCATCATCGACTTCGATACCTATGCAAGTGCTCCTGATAAGTATGACGGTTGGCTTATCTACGACAAGTCGAATATGAAGGTCGTTGATGGCACGTTGGTGGACGAGCTTCACTGCGACATTGTTGGCTACTATGACTTCTTCTCGGGAGTCGAGATTCGAGTGTGCAGTGATGAGATGGACGAGTCTGCGCTTTGGGTCGAAGTAGATTTCGGGAGAGCGAGTATCGTAGTTGAAAATGGGCGTTGGTACGTGAGCGAATACAACTGACATCACGGAGTCGCGGATTGCATCAATCTTGTTTTTCAAAGACCGAGATTTTGAAATTACGGGAATCGGAAACGTGGAAATGGAGACGGCGGTTTCCCGAACTGCGCATAACCGCTTTCGACTCTGAGACGCTTTTGATTTTGTCGGAGCCGTCAAAACAAATCATCGTTGTCTTCGCTGTGAGGATTTGAGAAAGGCTGGGTGGCGGCACCCAGCCTTTCTGTCTCCCTGCGCATGGCTCCGGGAGACCCGCCTTTCCGACCCGAAAACAGGGGTGGCGGCACCCCTGTTTTCATGCCGGAAAGGCTCTCGCACTGATAAAATATCAGTGCTCACCGACCAAGGTCGCTCTTCGAGTTGCAAGATTTGGGAAGTGTATATACAAATGCGGCAAAACCGCACTTGTATACCCCCTTCCATCTTGCTTTCAGACGGCTTTAGGAGCCATCCGAAAGGGCGCTCCGCTGAAACGGAACCGAGCCGACTTAGGGTCTGCTAGTTCCGAAACTGGCGAACATGGCGGCATGGTTCGTGTTCCATATAGACGGTGGCGGCACCGTCCTGATGAGACAAACTTCTGCAAATTGCAGATGGAAGGAGGCCGCAATGCGCAACAAGAACAAGTCGGTTTTAGTCTGGATGTCTGAAGAAGAACGCAACAAGCTGAAACGCAAAGCAAAGAAATATGGAATGACGGTCTCCGACCTTGTGCGTCATGTGCTTATCTATTCCGATGACCTGAGTATCACGACCATCGACATGGCTCCACTCAGAAAAATGGTTTTCGAGATTCACAAGCACGGTGTCAATCTCAATCAGATGATGAAGTTCCTGAACACCTACGGCCTTGATGCCTTCAACGAGAATCAGGTCATGCCGATTCTCGAAAGCGAGCGAACCGTTTTCTTGGAAGCGAAAGCGGCGCTAAAGTCTTTGGAAGAGGAGGCTCGGACGAGAAAAGTCATCATCACTTTAGAGATGCCGGATGGGGAAGAATCCTAAAAGCATAAAATCGTGGTTAGGCAAAATTAAAAATAGCAAACGCCCAAGGGATGATTTTATGGCACAGGATGCAAGTTACATTCATATGGTGATGGCAAATAGAGACGCTGTATTTAATCAGGAGGACTCAGATGTAAAGAAAGCACGTTCTGAAACTATCGGGAACAATCTTATCGGCATTCAATACTGCTATTCCAGCGGAGCATTAAGCAGAAAAGGCATTTACAGCATTGATTATGATAGGAATGGCTATGCGATAGCTTATGGTACGGAGTGTTATGCCGTTCTCTGGAATATGCTACACGAAGCAGAGGATGGATATTTTCTAAAGTATGGAAGCAAGATTCATGCTTATCGTTTCCGTCTTGTTGATGTTTCCGATGCAATCGGCAAAGGTTCGGTCTATGAAGGACGAATAAGAATTGGAACCGATAGGACACCTAATTCTCAATGCGTGCGGTCAGACAAACTCGGCGTAGTTTTATATAACAAAGATATGGATGTACTCGCAAAGATTTCGGCGAGGGATTGGCAATGTAGTGCCATCCATAAACACATCGGTGATGTTGCCGATAATGCAATACTGTTCTGTGACGGGCACAAATATAATTTCCTCTATATGGTGGTAGCTTGGAAGTCCGAGCTGTATCCGTATGAATATAGAGGGCACGGCATTTCAAGGTTTCGGTATTTTAATCACTTTATCGAAGCTACATCACCGGAGGCGTTAAGTGATTTAACAGTCGGTGAGCTTTTTGATGCTAACCCGATAGAGTCTTCTGGTGGAGTTGGAATTACTCGCATCGGTCGTAATTATGCGTTTGCATTACTGCCATCTGAGCTTGGAGAGGCGATTGCACATCTTGCGGCAACTGGTTGTCCAGAAGTTACATTCCATTGCGTCAATCACGGATGGGTGAGGCGATGGGACAGATGGGCGATTATGGTTGAAATCATGGAAGTTAGAGAAGAGAAAATTGAGGAGCTTGCACGGTTCCGTAGTGATAGCGGACTTGATGTGCGGTTCGATGATGACTATGAGACGATTTATCTTCCTAAGATTGAATCTCCCTACGACATCCCATTTGGAAGTGTGGATGTCGGATGCGTCGAGATTCCGAGACCGGGACGCAAGAATCCAATCGTAGAGTTGCGAGTCAATGATGTAGTAGTCGATTCTGCCCGTTACCATGACGGGCAGCGGATGATAAATGGTGGCGGTTCCAAATATGAGATTCTGAGAAAGCGCGTGTCGATGAAACCGCTTTGGGCGAAGCTGCATTATAACGAGAGGGATGAGCCTTACCTTAATATCATCTGGACTTGTGGTACAGATGATAGGAAAGAGGCTGAGGAATAAGCGTAGGGATAAGGCACGCGCGGAGAGCCGAAAGGCGAAGTCCTATGCGTATAGAAGAAGGTCATCTTCTGTAAATTGTTACGCCACATATTTTAGTGGCATTACATGGAACAGACAACTCGTAGACACATTTAAGGTAAGAGAGGAGGTATGTCCCGTGACCATCATCAAGCAGGGCGGTGTGAGTAGCAAAGCTCATCAGCGAAACCTCCGCGCCTATATCAACGATGACCGGAAAGTTCTCCTGCGCGACTCGCAGAACATGGAGGAGTGCCGCGACATCAAGCGGTGGGCGAGCTACATGGAGGAGACCCGGAAGACATACGGTCATGATAAAGCTGCTCGGAAGATTCGCGATAAGAAGACCGGGGAACTCAAGCAGGCGAAGAACACCATCATGTATCATCAGATTCTTGGGTTCAATCCTGATGAGTGCGACATCAACGGCGGCAAGCTCTCGCCGGAAGATTGTATGCGGTATGCCAAAGAATATGTAGGACGCTACTATCCGAATCAAGAGGTCGTTTTCGCCCTACACAACGAATACTGCAAGGAAGACAAGACGCATCGCTATGCGGTTCATATTGTCATCAATCGAAGCGACCTCTCCACAGGCAAGCGTTTGGATGAGGGCAGGGGAAAGGAAGCGAAAGTCCGTCGCGCAAAGCGCATCCGTGAGATGGATGGCAAGTGGGGATTGAAGCAAGTCGAACGCGATGAGCGCAATTCCACCGTCCACAAGAAGCAGCCCTCGAAGGTCGAGAAAGAAATCGAAGGCCGGGGAGGCAAGTCGTACAAGAAGAACCTCCGCGAACTGTGTCGCATCGCAGCGGAGCGAGCGGGAAACATCTACGAGTACCGTGAGATGCTTGAGGGCTGGGGTGTGGATACCCAGTTCCGTAAAGGGAAGCTCTATGTCACCGACAAGGACAACAACAGGTACTCGTTCTCGTTGGCGAAGCTAGATGCTGACTTGAACCAGAATGGATTGGAAAACAGGTTCCTCGACAACGTGGGTGCCGCCATCGAGGCAAAGGGTGCAGCGGTTCTTGCAGAGAGGGCGGCGGAGAAGGCGGAGCGGGAGCGTATAGCCTCCCTCAAGGAACGCTATCTCGCGTCCATCAAGAGGAGCTACATCGACTACCGCAAGATGGCACATCAGATGAAGGGCACCAAGCTAGAGGAGTTCCCGAAGCTCAAGTTCAAGAGACCGCCGGAGGAGATTGCAGGCGACCAAGACGTGAAGCGCACGATGCTGGCTTATTGGCGCGGCGGCGACGAGCTGCGCGTCAAGATGGCATCGGAAGTTCCGTACACGCGCAAGCCGAAGGGCAGTGGAGCCGCTGGCGGTTCCAGCAGCCAGCCAAGCCGTGCGCAGCAATCCATCGAGAAGGGTTCCCGCGAGACGGAACGCAAGGCCGACCGCTGACGCATCTTCCAGATGTGAAAGATGCAAGGATAGTCCAATACTAGCATTGTAGTTTGCTATAATGCTAGTATTGGATGGAGATGAACCTTAGCGGTTATGGAGGTAGGACATGGGGAACATCATCGAGGGGCGGCGAAGGAAAGCATGGAGCCATGCCACATATGTCATCTTGAACAGAGTGCGGCGGGAAGCCGTCATCGGTACGCTCTTCATCTATGGCGGGAAAGACTACTTCCTTACGCCGGATGACGCTTTGGACACTATCTTCGTCACTATGGAAGTCCTGAAAAAGATGTGGGAGCGCGATGGGGTGAAGCCGACGAAGAAACTGTTCGCGGAAGCCTGCCCGGATGCGACCATCGGCGCTTTGGTTGCGAACATGTGGCGTGACCCGTTCAGGTATTGGAGGTAGGTGGCGGGGATGAAGGAGCTTCGATTCCAGTCGGTTCTATGGCATGTCGTTGCCGGAATATGGGTTGCTGTCGCCGCCGCAAGGTTGCTGTCAAGCGATGCGTCGGGAGCAACGATGCCCATGGTTCAGTTCGGCATCGCCTTTATCTTGGGCAATATCTTCTCGATGAGAGCTGAGATTTCCGAGTTGAAAGATAGACAGCAATCTATAAAAATAGTATGCTATAATAATAGCATTGGGAAAGGAGAACGCATGGAGGATGATAGCGAGTGACGGCGAATAAGAAGGAAGTCGGTACATGGGTGGTGGAGGTGCAGCGCACAGATACGCTCGGGCAACCGTCGAGCGACTGGCACTGCGTATCGCAATGCGAAGAAGGGCAGACCGCCCTTGCCGTGATGGATGCGTTGCAGAACTTTATGCGCATTAGCCGCATTGAAGGAGGCTTCCAGACCCGAACGAGAATGATTGAGGAGGGAGGTTCGCCGGATGGCATCTGATGCCGAACTTATCAAGGAAGTTGCGAGACGAGGTGAAAACATGGAACGCGACGAGGAGCGCGTCGAGCACGAGAGCGGCATTTACAACCTATCATCGGAGACCCGAGAGCTGCGCAATGCCGGTCGCAAGTTGGTCAGCGGCGAAGACGATGTGGTGAACGAGGACAGGCAGCTCATCGGAGCGGTGAAAGAGCTTCAAGAGAGCGTCATCGCGCAGCGGGCTGACATCACCCGCGCGGTGAAGAAGATGAATCAGATGCTCTACGAGATGCGCAACATGGTGGAACGTGTAGAAAGCATCTACACGGAAGCGAAGGACGATGAGCACGCGATGCAGCAGGCCGCACTCAACGGCGTGAACAAGGCTCAGCTAAAGGCGGAGGAAATCACGCTCCGAAACATAGACGAGGCCACACAGCGCAGCAAGAAGGTCATCGACACGATGGCCTTGGAATCCAAACGCCGCATCGAGCGCCTTGCCATGGTCACGCTGCCCGACCGCATGTTCCATTTCCTCAAGTGGACGGCGCTCATGCTTGTCCTGTTCATCTTGGTTCACATCGTTTGGCAGATGTTCTGACGAGGATGGCAGCATGAAATGCGATGCCATCTGTTTCCGAAGGTTAGAGGACACCCGCGATTTCGCGCTGTGCGGATGACGGGGTTCATATCATAAATCAACGTACATGCGCCGATTCGGAGGCGCTGACAGGAAGGATGGAAAGTCATGGAAGAGAACAAGGATTTCGAGAAGGAGCAATCCGAGGAGCAGGGCACGCAGCAGATGCCCGATGCCCCGGACGGGAACGATGGAGATGGCGGGAAGAAGCGCACGGTGAAGCTCTTCGGCCATGAGTTCGACAAGAAGAAGGCCGTCATGGCCGGTCTCGGGGGGCTTCTGGTTCTCGCGCTGGCGGGCGGGGGCATCGCCTATGCCGTGAGCCAGCAGCCGGAGCCGGACGCGAAGCCCGCCGTAGAGCAGAAGGACGAGCAGGAGAGCCTTGTCGTGCAGGTCGGTGTCAAGGCGGACGGTTGGGTGAAGGGCGAGTCCTCACCGGTCATCGCGCATATCGTGAACGAGGCCGAGGGCGTGGACTACTACCATGCCTACGATGCGAACGAGCAGACCGCCCTCGATGTCCCCGCGGACGGCGAGTACGAGGTGTCCTTCATCGCGCCGGTCAACAAGGACGGCTCCACCTACGAGGTGCCGGAGGCATCCAAGGTGAAGGCCGGGGACGCAGACGACGAGGAGAGCGGCAAGTCCGGGCTTCCCTTCGAGTTCAAGCCCGTCGCCGCCGACAAGGCATCGACCGACACCCTGAACGGCATCGCAGGCGATGTCGCCGAGGCGGCGAAGAAGGGGGACGAGACCCTTACCGGCGAGAAGGGCAGCGCGGTCATCGAGCTGGTGAAGAAGAACATCAAGGCCAACCCGAACGCCGACGAGGAGAAAGTCGAGGAGGAGAGCAAGAAGGCCGAGGAGGGCGGTAAGGACTCGACTGGGGACAAGGCAGCCACCAAGCCCGCCGACAGCAACTCCACCGCTTCGGGCGGCAGCCAGAATCAGGGCGGCGGCTCTAGCGGCAACGGAGGTTCCGGCAGCTCCGGCAACAGCGGAAGCAGCAAGCCCCAGCACACCCACAACTGGGTGGCGCAGACCACGACCGTCCACCACGATGCCCAGTACAAGACGGTGCATCATGACGCGGTGGTCGAATATCGCAACATCTGCAATGGGTGTGGAGCCGATATTACCGGGCAGGAATCGGCTCATGCAAAGGATGCTATGCTCAACGGCAATTATGCCTGCGGCGCATGGCATGAAGAACAGCGCATTGTCTCGAACGCATGGGACGAGCAGGTGCTTGTCAGCGCGGCATGGGACGAGACCGTCACGACCGGATACAAGTGCTCGACGTGCGGTGCTGTGAAGTAAAACGCGCTCTAAAATAATAATGTATTAGGCAGCAGAAGCCCCCGGATTATAACCGAGGGCTTCTTCATGTCTGGGATTAGTTGACTCGGGGTGCCGCCCCGAACCCCGCAAGGGACTCGTCCCTTGACCCGTATCCGGGCTTTGCCCGAACCCATCCTCGCCGGAAGGCAGGAAAAGTGGGTGAATCCCCCTTTCCCGTCAGAGAGGATAGCCCGTGAGCCTTATGTCAATGGGCTTTCGCGGCATATCCTCGCAATCGCTCCGGTATTCCACGTCCCCATTGACAACGCCTCCGCGCCGATTTTGAGCATACAAAAAAGCCCCGGTTATATAGCCGAGGCTTTGACATATCTTTAATGTGGTAATGGCCTATTAGAAAAATAGCTTTAGGACAAGCATCCATAGAATCAAAAAGACAAAAGTGCCGCGAGCAGCCCATCGCCGCGACAATTGCCGCAAGGGTTTTGGTGCTTTCATCAGCCGCATGCGTAGACCGGTAATGTATATTCCGATAAGAGGGAGGAATAGGCCGGTGATGAACCAAATGACTTTATCTTTTCTCATCATCAAGCGAATCTTCTCATCCATCTCTTTCTCACTCATATTCTGGCTCATCATCTTCCCTCCTTTGCTTCCTTGAGCTATCGGACATCCGTGTCAAGTGTTGGCTTCAAGTGAACAACAGCGTGCTCGTTCTTATCGCCATATTCTTCTAGTGCCTTGGACGCTTTCTTCATGGCCTTCGCCTCCGAACGGAGGGATACATGCGGTTCTGGTTTAGGCAGTTCGCTGTTATCGGCGTGCTCGGCATTTTCCCTATAACGGTCAAGGTGCTCTAGCACGTCATAACGCTTCCCGATTTCAGTAAGTGTTGCTGCCTTAGCGCATTTGCTGAACCAAGGAAAGGTGTCCTGCAACTTCTCAAGGATGCTATATGCTTCTGCATAGGACATCCCGTGTACGGACTCGTAACCCGAGTATTGCCGGTGCTCGAAGCCATTCGCTTCCATGAATTTCTGAATCTTAGACCAAGCATTGTTATAGCTGGTCTTGCTGCCGGAAGGGGAGGGGTAGAACTCCTCCAACTTCTCGTTGTCTAAATCAAAATTGAACGCCTTGCGTTTATCTGACATGGCGCATCATCGCTCCTATGCGTAAAGCCGCTCCGGGTTTCGACGGCGGATGATGTCGAGATAATCGACCTCATCGCAGTCGTCCTCGAAAGCTATGAGGGTCTTGATGTTGCGCATGACCCATTCGGCTTTCGACAGCATGGAGAGCGCGAGGCATTGCGATTCAACCTCATCGCCTTCCTTTGCCTTCCATGTCCCTTGAGCGATGCGCGTGTTACCGAAACGCTCCATGTTCTTGTCCACGTAGTCATAAAGCGTGGCCGTGTCATATCCGTTCCGTGCTGCTTTCTGCTCATCGAACTCGATGGTAAAGCTCCATGGAACCGCCTGTTTTCCGTCCATTCTCAAGCCCCCTTTTTGCATATAGTATAATTGCTTCCTATCTTACTATTATACTATATTTTCCCTGTTTTCTCAACTGTTTTCTAGCGCTCACCAGCGGCGATCTGATCCAAAGATGATATTGTCTTAATGTAATCAAATTGATTATGTCTTGATT